>Ga0180431_10000034_pt1 | contig 168399 bp, 137 predicted proteins | sample SS_ome_11_FD_132459 | JGI IMG/M metagenome (GOLD analysis project Ga0180431, IMG submission 132459) | Hypersaline lake sediment archaeal communities from the Salton Sea, California, USA - SS_1_MS_1 metaG | ecosystem: Environmental > Aquatic > Non-marine Saline and Alkaline > Hypersaline >...
CCCTCATATTAAGGTATTTTCAGGCTAAATCCCGTTAGTGAAAAGACATCTTTAAGCACCAAATCCAGGATAAGGCGGTGTGAGAGCAGACGCGACATATGGGATTTAGCCTGAAAATGGCCGTGAAGGAGGGAAGCCGCTGAAAGCGGCCGCTGAGTATGTCTGAGCTCCAAAGGAGCGAGTTACGCAAGCGCCGAATGAACCGCCGTTTTCACGGCGTTAAAAATCCCATCTAAGCGACGATCTCACACCGCCGTTCCTTCCGACCCGCCGCCAACCCGCCCCGCCCTTATATTAAGGAAAAAGCACCAGTATAGGATCCAGCAAGAACCTGGATGATCCACGGGTCAAGATTGCCGTGGCGACAAGGAAGTGGTTCTTGAAGCTGTAGTTTACTACCGCGAAAGGACCACAACGCAGTCGACATGGTGAGATTGGCCTGCCCTCAGGGTGAAGTAAACTGATAATTCTTACAGGATATTGGAGATGAAATCCTCAACGATATTATTAATAATCAATATCTTTGCACTACTCTGATTTTCTTTTTTTTTTAGTATCAGTTTACTTCATGGATCATTCAGGTTTTCTAGTGGCCGCGGTATGGGATCCCGTCGGAGAGCCATCCCGCCGCCGGCATCCCCTTGCAGTAATGATCCATGTATTCCTTCATCTTGATGGCGTAATCCAGTTTGTTGGCGTACTTCTGGGGATGGTGCGGTTCCCCCCGGTACTGCAGGAACACACAATCTTTTTCCAGCCGCCGCATCGCCAGATAGAGTTCGATCCCCTGGTACCAGGGAACCGCGCCGTCCTCATCGCCGAACATGATGAGCAGCGGAGTCCGGATGCGGTCGGCGAAAAAGACCGGAGAATTCTCGATATAGCGCTCGGGATATTCCCACAGGCTTCCGCCGAGACGGCTCTGGGTCTTTTCATACTGGAACTGGCGGGCCAGGCCCGAGCCCCAGCGGATGCCGCTGTACGCGCTGGTCATGTTGGATACCGGAGCTCCCGCTATGGCGCAGGTGAACAGGTTTGACTGGGTGATCACGAACGCCGTCTGATAGCCGCTCCAGGAATGCCCGTGCAGACACAATCCTTTCGGGTCGGCCACACCCATATCGACCAGTTTCTGGACGCCGGGGACCAGGCACTTGGTTGCGGCATAGCCGGGATGTCCGATATCGAAGCGGATGTCGGGAAGGAACACCGCGTAGCCGTTGCTGGCGTAGAGAGGAAAACACGGACGATGGTTCACGACCACCTGGTTGAATTCATACAGCCGCTGGCTGAAAAAACGGTAGTAGTAGATAAGAACCGGATAGCGCTTGCCCGGTTCGTAATTTCCGGGTTTGATCAGGATTCCCTGCAGCGGGATCCCGTCGATGCTCTTCCACTCGACCAGCTCGGCTTCTCCCCAGGCGAACGTGTCAATCTGGGGATTGACGTCGGTGACCCGGCGCGGGGACCGCAACCGCATGTCGCTGATCCAGATGTCCGGGAACTCGCGGTAGGTTTCGCGGGTGAAGATCACGGCGTCGGCTTCTTCGGCTTTCGCCAGAAAGGTGAACTTCTTCTTGCCTTCCAGCAGGGGAGCCACCCCGGGTTTCCCGCACACGGCCCCGTGAAAACCGTCGTTCTTCTTCAGGTTGTGATAGGAATGCAGCAGCAGATCCTGTCCCTCCGTGAAAAATTTGAACTCGGGATCGGTCCGGACGACGCGGAAGGTCGTATCCTCTTTTCGCCCCCGTCCTGCCGTCAGGTTAAGCGGCTCTCCGCCGCGGGTGGGAAACATCCAGATATCATACTTGTCATAAATCAAGACGGATCGGTCGCCCTGCACCCATCCGGCCGCGCCGTAGCCCGGGACAGATCGCGGGTAATCGTGATCCTCATTAAAAAAGGGAACCGTCATTTCCCCGGTCAGACTGCGGGTGGTTTCGCCGCGGCCGTCGTAGAGATGCCAGTGCTTGTCCTTGAAGTAGACGACGTAGCGGCCTTCGGGAGACAGCATGCAGCGGTCCTCCAGACGTGAAACGACTTTTCGGCGGGAACCGTCCTTGAGACTGACCAAATAAATATCCTCCTGCGGACCGATCCAGGTGACTTCCTTCCTGTAGGGAACATCCGACCTGCCGAGAACGTAACCGGGATTTTCGGCGACATCGACGTCCGGCATGTCTCGATCGGCCAATCGGACGATACGCTTGGAATCGAGATGATATACGGCCCGATAAAGATGATCCTTGACCTTCGGCCAGAGGATCTTCTGGTGAGAATTGATGAAGGGATCATTCCAGTGCCAGACATCGACTTCCCGCTTCTCCAGGATCGCCTCCTCATCGAACACATCGATCTCTTCCTCAGCTTCATCTTTCGTTTCTTCGGCTTCCAGAAATTCCTCGGGTTTGAATCCGAAGAAAAGCCTTCCGCCGTCCTCGGTCCAGGTAAGTTCGTTTTTTTCCGGAAGAACCCATCCCGCGGGAGCGGAGGCCGCGGGCACCGCCGCCGTCGCTTTTCCCGTCATCCCGTCCCAGATCCACAGAGAGCCGGTCGTATCCTTTCCCTTCCCGGAAGCTTCGATGAACGCCAGGCGGCTGTCCTCACGGCTCCAGGACAATCCCGTATAACGGCCCTTTTCCTTTTTTCTTACGGACTTGCGGGCCCAGCCCTCACGGCTGAGTTCCACGAAGTACAGTCCGTTATCGCTCCCTTCCGGTTCCGCCAAGGCATACGCCAGAAAACGGGATGAGCGGTCGAACACGAATGACGCCACGGAAGGGATCTGGATCTCTTCCCCTGAATCCAGGTTTATCAGGACCAGCGGAGCACCGGTTTCTTCGCGGACGGAACTTTCTTTTTCCTTTTTTTCATCAGCGGTTTCCTTCTCATCCGCTTTGAACTGAAGAGTGCCCAGCCAATGCGAATCGTCGGAAAAAGCGAACCGCTGTATTTTTTCGAACGATTTGATTTTGCCGCTCGCAACATCCACGAGCGCCATGCCCGGTTTGGGTTTGTCTTTTCCCGATTTTTCCAACTCGGAAGCCGGAGGCTTCACCACGGTTCCCACCCATCGCGCATCCTTGGAGATCACCGGTTCGGCTCCCCGGGGAACGACGATCGTTTTCCCGCCGTTGAGTTCCCGGATCCGCACCTCGCCGTCTCCACGGTCCGGCTGCAGACCGAACGCCAACCAGGCTCCGTCCTCGGAAATGACGGGGCGGCGGATGTGCTTGAACCGCATGACGTCCTGCATCGTCATCGCTTTTTTTTCAACCCTTTCCTGGGCCTGAGAAAACAGCGCTATCCCCAGGATCAAAAAGCAGAACAGTCCCCATCCGCGATTTTTTCTTATAACCATGGATATCCCTCCTTCATGGATTGCCGTGGAAGTTGATGGAAGCCGTAAGAAGAAAACCCCTCTGTGTGCCAACAGGCCGAATGAGTCATCCTCTCTTTATGTTCCTTGAAATAATGCTTATATCACTTCTCTTCCCTGAAGGCAAGTTGGGGAAAGAGCAAAGCCTGAATCACGGCCTGTCCCCGCTTCAACGTTTGCATCCCTGGTTCAATTTAATTAACATAAAGCCTTATGCAGTCAAAATCGCACCCGAACATGGGCCGCTCCCCCACCAAGGATTTCTACCTCCTCCAACGGAGGCAGTGGCTTACCAGCCTTTTTCTGCTGCTGGTGCTCATCCTGTTTTACGTCTTAGCGCTCGGTTTCGTCGCCTTCGTCTTCACGCTGACGCTGGGGATCTTCATTCCCGCCGTTATTTTTCCCTCCGTGAGCCTGCTGGCAAAGCTTCTGCTGGGTGTGATCGCGGCCGCCGTTCTGATCGCCTCATTTCAATTTTATGACGCCCGGAGATTCGGCGCCCGTTTCATCCGCCGGCGGCTTCTCGCACAGGAACCCGATCCCGCCGACCATTACCACAAGCGTTTTATCAATACCGTCGAGGAAATGCGGATCGCCGGGGGACTGCCCAAGGTGAGGTCCTATATCATCCCGGCCTTCGCCATCAACTCCCTGGCTCTCATCGAGGCCGACCGCGTACCAAGCGTCATCGTCACCGAGGGACTGCTGGCCGAGTTCACCCGCGATGAGCTGCAGGCCGTGATCGCGCACGAACTGGCTCACATCACCCGGGGAGACACTTTTTACATCACCCTGGTTTGCTCGCTGGCAAACTTTTTCGAACGCCTCCGGCTCGCCTGCGAGCCCGATCCCCATGCCCAGGGCCCCGGCCGCGGCAAAGAAGCCGCCGCGGCGGGCGGACCGGCGCTGCTTTATCTGGCGCTGACCCTATCATCCGCGGTCATGCACCTGCTCAGCACGCTCATCAGCCGGCAAAGAGAGATCCTGGCGGATGCCGCAGCCGTAGAATTCAACCGCAATCCCCGGGCCCTGGCGCGTGCGATCTATCAGGCCCACGTCAAAAACTCCTTCGTCGGAGATTTCAATCTCACCTACAGCCCTTTGTTCATCGTACCTCCCCGCTCCCGCAGTACGGGCGACGGATTGTGGAACAGGATTTTCAATTCTCACCCCCCCGTGATGAAACGGGTCAAACTGCTGGCGGACATGGTCCCCACCCGTCCGGCGAAGATCATCGAGGAGATCTGGGATATCCGACGCAAGCGCCGTGATGCGCGCAGGATCCTCAACTCCCCGGAGGAAACAGCCGCTTCCGATCCTTCCCCTTCTCTCGTGGAGGATCCCCGGGACGAAGGGCGGATCTGGAACGCGCGCGGCGCTCACGGCCGCTGGGAAGGGCCGTATACTCTAAGCGAACTCCTCTACCTTCCCATGTTTTCCCCCCTGATCCGCATCATGAACACGCAGGAAGGCATCGAAGCTCAGGCCCGCGAATTTCCTCAGATCAATAGCGCCCGACAGCAAATGCTCAAACGCAAGCACCTGGATCCCGCCCGGAAGAACAGCTGCCCGCGCTGCAGGATCCCCCTGCGGGAAATTTTTTACGAAGGCGTCACGATCAAAGCCTGCCCCCGCTGCAGGGGAAAGCTCGTCGACACCGCCCACATGGAACGGCTCATCGCCCGCAAAGAAGTCGCTTTCTCCGAACACCTGATGGAAAAAGCCCAAAGATTCAAGCGGGAATTCATGGACAATCCCTCCCGGGCGGCCAAAGAGGGAACGAAAGCGAATTCAATCATCCTCTGCCCCGAATGCGGGAGCAAAATGCTTCTCCGCCCTTACAGTTATCATTACATCGTGCCGGTCGACAAGTGCTTGGGCTGTTACAAGATCTGGTTCGATACCGATGAACTGGAGATCCTGCAGGTCTTGATCGAAACCCGCGGCGCCGCTCAGCCCTCGCGGGAAGCCCGGTAAAGGATCCGCAGATAGTCCTCTGCTTCCATCTCCCTCGGATTCGAATGATTGGAGTTGTTTTCAAAGGACTTCCGCGCGATATCGGGAAGCCGATCTTCCGGGATCCCAAGTTCTTTGAACGTGGGGATCCCCAGGTCCCGGGAAACGTTCCGGATCTCGTCGATCAGGTTCCGCGACGCGGTTTCGTCATCCTCTTCGCGGATTCCGACCATCCGCGCGATATCGGCGTAACGCCCCTTGGAAACCGGCAGGTTGAACTCCATGATATACGGCAGGCATATCGAATTGGCCACTCCGTGGGGGGTATCGAAAACCGCTCCCAGAGATTCGGAGAGGCAGTGGACCGATCCCACATCGCTGTTGCCGAACGCCACTCCGGCCAGCGTGCTGCCCAACATGAGTTTTTCCCGTGATTCGAGCTGTCCGCGGACATCCTCCCAGGCGGGCTTGAGGGAGGGGAAGATGTACTGGATCGCCACGCGGGCGAAGATATCCGTGATCAGGGTGGCGGGTTTGACCGTATAAGCCTCCACGGCATGGGTGAGGGCATCGAGCCCGGTGGAGGCGATCAGTGCGGGAGGCAGCGTGAGGAGAAAATCCGGATCGACCAGAGCCACCGCCGGAAACATGGAGGATCCTTTGATGCTCATTTTAAATTTCCGCTCGACGTGGGTGATGACCGCCACCCAGGTCACTTCGCTTCCGGTTCCGCAGGTCGTTGGAATCGCCAGCACCGGAAGCGGCGGCTGCCGGTACTTCTCCCGGCCTTCATAATCGGCGATGCTCCCGGGATTCGCCGCCAGCAGGGCGACGGCCTTGGCCGCATCCAGGGCGCTGCCGCCGCCCAACCCCACGATCACGTCGGGCCGGGTTTGCCGAGCGAGCTCTCCGGCATTATCGACAGTGGTATCTCGGGGATTGGCTTCGACGCCATCGAACACTTCCGCGCCGGGGAGAAAGGAAAGAACCTTGTCCAAAAGCCCCGCGGCCTTCACTCCGCGGTCCGTGACGATCATCGGGCGGGAGGCGCCCAGATCTTTGTCCATCACGACCCCGAGCTGACTCAGAATACCGGAACCGAAAATGATGCGGGTCGGTGCGTTAAACCTCATGATTCACTCCTCAATTGAATAGAATGTGGATCCGCCGGATTTCTCGTTCCTCCCGAGCCTGACCGGCGGTCCAAACCACCGCCAACCCCCATATCAAGATCATGACCCGGAGCTCTCATTTCCTCATCGCAACATCCTCAACGGATTCTCAACTACTATTTAATAAAATGCCGTACGGAAAAGCAAAACATATGTTTCGAATTCGGTCAATCCGGAGATTTTTAAGCGAAGGCCTCAACGACATCTCTAACTCCCATAAAAACGGTTTGCGGCGCCAAATCATTTTCATGAACGGATCCCTTAAGGAAGAGATTTCCGCGGCATGAGATGTCCTGAGTCGGTTTTTTGGATTTTCCGGCGCTCTCAACTCCCGCTCAATCCGCCCGGCTCGGCTTCGACGGATCAAAGATTCTCGTTCAGCGGGACCTCGGGAAAACCAAATCTATATATTTTAATCCTCAGGCCTTAGATCTTCCACAAATGAAGTGTCGACCCAGTAGATACCCTCATTCATAAAGAACAGGTATTTCCCATCGGGGGAAAGAGCAAAAAAGCCGCCGCAATAGTAAGGGACTTCCATTCGACCGGACCAGGACCCGTCCGCTTTTTTATAACTGATGCTGAATTTCACATCCTGATGTTGCGTGTTTTGATGAGAGATCAACATATAGTCCTCATCCGGCGCAATGAGGATCGCAGCCTCATATTCATCAGAATTATAGCTTTTATCCAGTTTTCGGGGTTCGGCGAATTCCCCGTCAACCCATCGCGAAACGAATATCTCTTCGCGTCTTGTGAAAGGATCTCTCGAAAAATAGAGAGAGCCGTCGGCGGTGATACAGTGGAGGCGTTCCATAGCCGGAGAATTGATCAAAGGGGAAACCGGTACCGGTTCAGACCAACCATCCCCTATTCTCTCAACAACATAGATGTCACAATCGCTTTCACGAGTGGGGTCACTGCCGTATTCGATATAAAGCTTGTTACCATCCGGTGAGAAAACAGGCCTTTCGACCCTGATATTCTTGACAAAGCGTGCGATTCGGGGAGCGGTCCATTTCCCTTCCATCATTTTCATGGTATACAAACGCAGGTTTCCGACAATCCGTTGATCAGTATGGGCACCGACGTTGGTACACCAAAATACTTCTTGACCATTGGGAGAAAACACAGCAGCGCTGTGCTCAAAATTCTCCTCGACTGAAATAATGCCGGGAGCGAACAACTCGGGGATTTTCCCAGGCGGTTTCTGCCCGAGGTAAAGGCCGGCGAGTTTTGGAAAATCGCTTTGCTGTGGAAACGAAATGATTCCTGTTAAAACAAGCAAGCTGCAAATCAACAACGATCTTTTCATTTTGATTTCTCCAGAAATATATACGATTGCCAAGACGTAAAGTTCAAATCCAGAGACGTTGAGTGCGTTTCTGGGATGGGATAGGATGCAGCGATTTCCCTCACTGGATGGAGGGCATATCATCATGAATGCATGTCAGGAGACTTAAGCGGAAACCTTGTCATTTCTATTCCGTATAATAAAAGGATAACGCCTACCGATGTTTTCCGAAGGGGGAGTTTGTTTTTAAAGAAACAATCTTTAGTCATGCCGTCAGCCATAATGCTTTTATTCACGGCATTATCCATGCCGGCTCAGGATAAAGATGAGGCGCTTTGGAAAAAAGCATGGAAAATCCGCCAGGAAGCCATCGTCATTGATGCCCATGCCCATCCCATGACAACCCAGGGCATGATATCGGATGCGGTCCTCGTCAATCTGGATCTGAGTCGAAAAACAAAATACAGTGTCATCGATTTTATCACAATGAAAGAAGGAGGGCTTGATGCCGTTTTTTACTCCGCTCCCTTCCCGTGAAATAAAGCTTCTATGATGCATAGATGAAAAGGAGAACACGCATGAACAGACGGGATTTTTTCAAAAAGTCATCCCTGGGGCTGCTGGGAGGAGGGTTGCTGGGCCGATCCGCGCTGTCCGGTCCAGGAGAAACCGGAGAAACGGAGCTCAAGATCAAAGGCTACCGCACGCTCGGACGGACCGGCTTCCGGGTCTCAGACATCGGCGCTGGGGATTTCAATGATCCCGGCCCTTTCCGCGGACTGCTGGACGCCGGCGTCAACTATATCGACACATCGGAGACCTACGGGCAGCACGCCCGCAAGATCGGGGATTCCATTCAGGGACGGGACCGCGGTTCATTGTTCATCACCTGCAAGCTGCAGGCGGATACTTCCAGCCGACGCATCGCCTCCATCGGTATAGACAAGGCGGGATTTCTGCGGCGTTTTCATGAGATGACGGAGGCTATGCAGCTGGACTATCTCGACTGCCTGATGCTCTCTTCTCCGGAAACGCTGGAGGATCTGGAATGCGAGGGATTCCATGCGGCGATCGATGAGCTGAAAAAAGCGGGAAAGGTTCATTTCGTGGGGGTTTCCCACCATGGCTCGCAGTGGTTCTTGAACAAACCGAAAGTTCCTATGGATAAAATTTTAACGGCCGCGGCTGAGGACGGACGTTTCGATGTGATGCTGCTGGCCTACAACTTCCTCAAGCAGGACGGCAGCGAGCGCCTGCTGGAACTCTGCGGCAAGAAAAAAATCGGCGTCACCTTGATGAAAACCAACCCTATCAGATCTTATACCAACAATATGCAGCAGTATCTGGAGAGAAAAGAAAACCGGAGAGAGGAATTGACCGCGACGGACCGGGAGAATATCGAGCGCATGGAAAAGAAACTGGAGGATGCCCAAGATTTTATTCGCCGCCATAACCTGAAAAGCGAAGGGGAAATCCGGGAGGCGGCGGTCAAATTCGTGCTGAGTAATCCCCACGTCCACACTGTGTGCGCCACGGTGTTGAATTACGACGAAATGCGCAGCTTCATCAGGCTTTCCGGAACCCGGCTCAAGGGTCGGGACGAAGAGCTGTTGGCCGTCTACCGCCGGGAGTGCGGCGGCCTCTACTGCCGCCACGCCTGCGGACTATGCGAGCCCGCATGCCCGCATGAGGTGCCGGTCAACACCATCCTGCGCTATGATCACTATTTTGTGGCGCAAAGCCGGGAGAAGCACGCCATGACCAAATACGCGGAGCTGAAGGATCACTCGGCGGCGATCTGTCAGGACTGCGCAGGGTACTGCGAGAGCGCTTGTCCTTATGGAGTGCCGGCCCGGGCCCTCTTGACCGCGGCTCACCTGAATCTCAGCCTGACATGAAAATGGACCGCGGAAACGGTTCCGGCCGGGCGTTGTGTCACGGAGCAAGATTGCCACGGCTTCAAACCGGAGGTGGTGAGGCCAACCCCCCCAGTATTAAGGTATTTTCAGACTAAATCCCTTTTGAAAAATGCCTGCACCGATATTGCGATTCCCGGCACCAAGCTTCGAGATGGCTGTGGGGAGATACCACGCCATACGGGATTTAGCCTGAAAATCGAGCTTCAGGAGGGTAGCCGCGGATGCGGCCGCTGAGCATGTCTGACCCACGGACGGGGGGGGTTGCGCAAGCGCCGACTGAAGTGAGATTTTCATGGCGTCTAAAATCCCGTCTAAGTGGCAATCCCCTACAGCCGAAATTCCGCCCTCATAATAAGGAAAAAACCATACTCAGGGCCCAGCACCGGCCTGGATCAGCCAAGAGTCAAGGTTGCAGAGATGTAATAAAACAGGAGATAAACGAAACAGCACGTTCATCCCTATCTGCAGGGAAAATTGATGTATTTACGGCGTCAAGATTACCGTGGCGGCGAGGAAGTGGCTCTCGAAGCTGTGGTTCTCTACCGCGAGAGAGCTGCAACGAAGCCGACGGGGTGAGATTGGCCCGCCCATGGGGTGAAGTAAGCCGATAAAATCTTGCGATTGATCAGCTCACTCAGAATATAAGAGCCGCCTTCAATAAAAGTATCTGCTTAAATCAGAGTATGGTTTTTTCCTTCATCTCTCGGCTGACTTCATAAATACTTCAATTTTAAAATCTATAGGAGAAGCCTCCTCGAAAAAGGATGCCGTTAAACACCCCCGCATCCACCAGCAGGTTCAGCCCGTCGATGATCTGCGCCTTGAGCCCCAGGTTGAGCTGGATGAAGGGGATGAATCCAGGCAGGAGGAACTCCTCTTCTTCATCCTCCATCTCTTCCTCGAGTTCTTTCAGCGTCATGCTGTCCTCTTCCTGGTAGTATTCGCGCGGAAATCCGAAATAAGTGAGCGACCCGGTAAACTCATAGCTGAAACGGGCTTCCTCCAGGGCGGTTCCTGTCGCGGCCCCCACGCCCAGGGTGATATAGGGATGAACCCGGGAACGTGGAGAGATCTCCCAGCGCAGGCTCATGTGGAAAGACCAGGGATCGAGTTTGAATTCCCCCATGGTATTCCCCTGGAAAACGGAACCGTCCGAGAGCGCCATCCGCACATCCGCCCTGGGCAGCGCCAAAGTCATGCTGGTCTTTTCCACCGAGAATCCCAAACTGAAAGATCCATACGCACCGCCGGGAAACCAGCGGACTTCCAATCCGAAGTTTCCTCCGTTGGAATCGAAGCTCACGTCCTGTTCGTAATCGGTCACCGACAGGGAAGGATAATCCTCCTGGATCACGTCCAGGATGCTGGACTCGAACGAATCGCTCACGCCCTCTTCAATGAGCGACCGGAGGAGGTTGACGTTCCAGGTGCCCGCATGAAAGCCGAATTCGAAATAGCCCTGAGCCGAAAGCACGGGAGAAAAGGCCAACAGACACAATCCCGCCAGTCCGACCATCATTCCTCTTCTTTTTAACTGCTTTCGCATGATGATTGCCCCCTCATTTAAATTGTCCGGATGGAACCGAGACCGTCCCGACCGAATCAAATCGCCGTTTTAAACGGCATTGGATGAATTATACCTGTTTCATCCGTTAAAGACATCCTCTTTTCCGATGAATCCGGTGGTTATTTTTAAAAAAAAGCCGTTATTTACCGCCAAGGGACCCTCATCGCTGTATTTCTTTGCCCGCCTGTGGTATTTAATTAACGGCATGAATCCATTTTTACCAAACAATCAGGAGGAACTCGTATGAAGTTCAATATCGCCAAAAAGCTTTTAACCGTTGTTCCGATTTTATGTCTCGCCGCTGTTCTGATCACCGCTTGCGGCGGAGGCATGAAGAACAACCTCAAATTCAGCATCTCATTTCCGGAATCCGTCTCCCAGGAAGCCCTGGACGGCCGGGTACTGTTGATGATCGCCAAAGACGGCAGCCGCGAGCCGCGGTTCCAGGTCTCCCCCGGCCCCTCGGCCCAGCCGTTCTTCGGGATCAACGTCGACGGCCTTCAGCCCAACCAGGCCGCCGTCATCGACGGAAGCGTTTTCGGATTTCCCGTTGAAAGTCTCAACGACATCCCGGCCGGTGAATACTGGGTACAGGCTTTGCTGCACAAATACGAAACGTTCAACCGCAGCGACGGCCACACCGTCAAGCTCCCCATGGATCAAGGGGAAGGTCAGCACTGGAACATCTCGCCCTTCAACCTGTACAGCACCCCGCAGAAGATGAAGATCGATCCCGCAAAAAAGAGCACGATCGCCATCTCCCTGGACAATGTGATCGAACCCATCCCCGAACCCGAGGACACGAAATACATCAAACACGTCAAGATCCAGAGCAAGCTGCTCACGGAATTCTGGGGACGCCCCATGTTTCTGGGAGCCCATGTTCTTGTCCCGGAAGGCTTCGACGAACATCCCAATGCCCGCTATCCGCTGGTCGTCAACCACGGACACTTTCCCCGCGACTTCGGCGGATTCCGCACCGAACCGCCCGATCCCGATCTCGAACCGGACTACAGCGCGCGCTTCGACTGGGAGGGCTACAACCGGACCCAGCAGGAATACGCCTACAAATTCTATAAATACTGGATCGCCCCCAAAACCCCCCGGATGCTCATCATCGAAATCCAGCACCCCACGCCTTACTACGATGACTCCTACGCCGTCAATTCCGCCAACAACGGACCCTACGGCGACGCCATCAACGAAGAGCTGATCCCCTACATCGAAGAAAAATTCCGCGGTATCGGAGAAGGCTGGGCCCGATTCATGTACGGCGGCTCCACCGGCGGCTGGGAATCCCTGGGCGTGCAGATCTTTTATCCCGATTTCTATAACGGCTGCTACGCCGCCTGTCCCGACCCCATCGATTTCCGGGCCTACACCCAGGTCAACATCTACGAAGACGAAAACGCCTACTATTATCCCAGCGACTGGAAAAAAACCGAACGGCCGGTCAACCGCAACTATCTGGGCCGCATCAACTTCACGGTCCGCGACTGGAACCTGAAGGAATACGTCGTCGGCGACAACACGCGCTCCGGAGACCAATTCCATGTCTGGGAATCCGTATTCAGCCCCTGCGGGGACAACGGGTATCCCAAACCGATCTGGGACCCTCTGACAGGACAGATCGATCACGAAGTGGCAAAATACTGGCAGGAGAATTACGATCTGAGCTATATCCTTCGCCGGGACTGGGACAAGATCGGCGAAAAGCTTAAAGGAAAAATTCACATCTACTGCGGGGATATGGACAACTATTATCTCAACAACGCCGTGTACCTGGTGGAAGAATTCCTGGAAAGCACCACCGATCCCTACTATGAAGGAGAAGTGGATTACGGCGATCGCGCCGAACACTGCTGGAACGGAGACCACAGCCAGCCCAACGCGATCTCACGCCTGCGTTATCATCAGATGTTTGCGCCCAAAATGGTCAAACAGATGCTTAAGACAGCCCCTCGCGGAGCGGATCTGAAAAGCTGGCGCTACTAAATCACGACTCGATTCCCGGCTCCGGCAGCGTACCGCCGGAGCCGGGAGCTTTTCCCTCACCTTAAGGAGGCACCACCCATGTCAAACCATAAATCTCCCCCTGTTTTCCGGATCCGATGTCTTATCGGAATCGGTTTGGCGGTCATGCTCGCCGGCACCGCCTGCGGACCGCGAACCGGATCGGCTCTGCGATTCGGTCTTTCCTTTCCGGCCGATGCCGCCGAGGGGCCCCTCGACGGCCGCATGCTGCTTATGATCTCCAACGACGGCGGCCGCGAACCTCGGTTCCAGACCGGATCCCGAAGCTCAGACACCCAGCTCATTTTCGGTATCGACGTCGAGGGACTGCGGCCCGGGGAAAACGCCGTCATCGACGCGGGCGTCTATGGATTCCCGCTCGAGAGCATCGCCGAAATACCGGCGGGCGACTACTGGATCCAGGGCCTCCTCAACCGTTACGAGACCTTTCACCGCGCCGACGGGCATACGCTCAAGCTTCCTCCGGACAAAGGAGAAGGACAGAAGTGGAACCTCAAGCCGGGCAACCTGTACAGCCCCCCTCAAAAAGTGCACATCGATCCCCGGCGGAACCAGCTGATCGAACTCAGCCTCGCCAACGAGATCGAGCCGTTCCCTGAGCCTGAAGATACGAAGTACATCAAACATATTCGAATCCAAAGCGAGCTTTTGTCGGAATTCTGGGGACGTCCCATGTTCCTGGGAGCCGTCATCCTGCTGCCCGAGGGCTTCGACGAACACCCCGATGCCCGCTACCCTCTCATGATCTATCAGGGACATCACCACCGCCAGTTCTATACGCCGGTGGAGTTCCGCGAAACGCCCCCGCCCCCCGGGCACTCCAGCGTCGACCGCTCGGACCGGGAAGGCTACGCCCAATTCAACCGGGAAATGGCCTATAAGTTCTATCAGGAATGGACGGGTCCTGATTTCCCCCGTATGATCCTCGTTACCATCCAGCACGCCAATCCCTATTTCGACGACTCCTATGCCGTCAATTCCGCCAATCTGGGGCCCTACGGCGACGCCATCACCTATGAGCTGATACCTCATATCGAAAAAACCTTCCGTGGGATCGGTGAAGGCTGGGCGCGCGTCCTCTACGGAGGGAGCACCGGCGGCTGGGAAGCTCTGGGCGTGCAGATCTTTTACCCCGACGAATACAACGGATGCTGGGCCTCCTGCCCCGATCCCATCGACTTCCGCGCCTACCGAACCGTAAATATCTACGAACACGAAAACGCCCACATCGTCGACAGTCCCTGGAAGCGCACCCCCCGTCCCGCACACCGCAACTACCTGGGAGAGATCCTGGACACCATGCAGGAGCAGGACCATTATGAATTGGTGCTGGGATCGAAATCCCGCTCCGGAGGCCAGATGGACATATGGGAAGCGGTTTTCGGTCCCGTGGGCCCGGACGGCTACCCGGCAAGGATCTGGAACAAAATGACCGGTGAGATCGACCGCGAAGTCGCCGCTTACTGGCGGGAAAACTACGATCTTCGCTATATCCTGGAAAGGGATTGGAAAACCCTCGGCCCCAAACTCAAGGGCAAGATCCACATCTATACCGGCGACATGGATACGGGCTATCTCAACAATGCCGTTTATCTCATGGAAGAATTTCTGGAGAGCACGACGGATCCCTACTACGACGGGGTCGTCGCTTACGGAGACCGGCGGGAGCACTGCTGGACCGGAGACCCCGAGACGCCGAACTCGGTGGGGAGGCTGACCACCAACCAGCGGTTCGCCCCGGAGATGATGCGGCGCATGCTCAAGACCGCCCCCCGCGGAGCCGATGTTACGAGTTGGCGGTATTGATCAGGCCGGGAAAACACCCGTTCCGCTTGATACGGCATGGAGATCAAAAGCGGCGGTCACCGCTTGATTTTCTTTTCATGCCATAATATATATTATATATCTTGAGACATCAGGCCCGGCACCGCAGATCAGGTCCCATCCGGATCAAAATCAGAGACCGGTTCCCCAACCTGTCCGTCTCAAAAAATCACCTGGAGGTACATGCATGAAAAAACTCAGATCAACCGGCTTGATGCTTATTCTTATTCTCGCGCTTTGCATCGGCGCCCAAGCCCAACTCCAATGGGAAATGGCGGATGTTCGGGATATCGACAACATTCTCCCCCAGGAGGAACAGGCCAACATCTTCAATGAATGGCTGGAATGGCGATTGGACAATATCGTGCCCATGCTCATGAAACGCGAGGGCATCGACATGTGGATCGTGATGAACCGGGAATACAACGAAGATCCCCTCTATCTCTCCATGGTCCATCAACCCAACCTGAACGCCCGAAGGCTTTCCGTCCTGATCTTCCACGATTCCGAACAGGGCTTTAAAAAACTCACCGCCAACTGGCACGGCACGTCAACCTGCGGTGATTATTACACTCCCATCTTCAAAGACAGATCCAACGGATGGAAAGGCCAGTTCACCGCTATCGCGGATTACATCAAAAAAAGCGATCCCCGAAAAATCGGACTCAACTTCTCCGAGCACTGGCAGTTCGGCGACGGACTGAGCGCCGGTCTCCGGCACGAGATCGAAACGGCGCTGGATAAAAAATACCGGGAACGTATCGTTTCCGCAGAAAACCTCTGCATCGGGTGGCTTGAAACCCGGAGCCCGGAACAGCTGAAGATGTACCGCAACATCATCGGGATCGGACACGACCTCATCAAGGAATTTTTCTCCAACCAGGTCATCGTCCCTGGAGTCACCACGACCAACGACGTGGTATGGTGGATTCGCGACCGCATCGCCAATCTGGGCCTCGAGGCCTGGTTTCAGCCCTCGATCAGCATCCAACGTTCCCCCGTGGAAGAGGCCCAACACCCAAAAGAAGACCTCGTCATCCGCAGAGGAGATCTGCTTCACTGCGACGTCGGCTTCAAATACCTCGGACTCTGCACCGATCAGCAGCATAACGCTTATGTCCTCCGGATCGGCGAAACCGCGCCTCCCAAAGGACTGCAGGAACTTCTGCGCCGGGGCAATCGCCTGCAGGAGATCTTCATGAATGAGTTCAAGGAAGGACGGACCGGAAACGAGATCTATCTCTCCGCCTTGAAGATAGCCAGAGCCGAAGGATTGAAGCCACGGATCTACACCCACCCCATCGGGGTCCACGGCCATGCCGCCGGACCAACCCTCGGGCTTTATGAGGACCAGGACGGAGTCCCCGTCGCGGGCGATTATCCCCTCTATCAGAACACCTGTTATTCCATCGAGCTGAGCGCCGGTTACGAAGTGCCGGAGTGGGGAAACCAGCTGGTGAACATGGGTTTGGAAGAAGAGGCGGTCTTCACCAAAGACGGCTGTCAGTGGATCGACGGATATCAGACGGAACTCTACCTTATCAAATAACCTCAGGTCCTATATTGCTTTGGGGCTTATTCAACGGCCCGAATTCGACGCCGGGGCCCGAGGATTCATCCTTGGGGCCTCGGCTTTATTTCATGTGAACGGGGAAACGGCGGACGGGTCCGGCAGGAAGCGCCCCGAAGTGAATCCATAAACTCCGGAAAAAAGCTGTTATCCCCCCTCCCCGCCACGGCGATTCACCGCTTGACACGGAAGACCCTTCGATTGATTTGAACGCCGGTTTCTGCTATCGTGCGGATATGTCATAACCAACCAGGAGGACTAAAGAACCATGAAAAATCTATTGATTATCGGAATCAGCTTTCTCTTCTTATTCGGAATCTGCAAAGGGACGGCTACGGCTGAAAACCCTAAAGTCCTGATGAAAACCTCCAAGGGAGACCTCACGATCGAACTTTATCAAGACAAGGCGCCGATTTCGGTCGAAAATTTCCTTAACTATGTGGACGAAAAATTCTATGAAGGCACCATTTTCCATCGGGTCATCAAGGATTTCATGATCCAGGGAGGAGGGTTCACTCCCGATCTTCAGAAAAAGACCACCAACCCTCCCATTAAGAATGAAGCGACCAACGGATTGAGCAACAAGCGCGGCACCCTTGCCATGGCGCGTCTGCCGCAGCCGCACAGCGCTTCCGCCCAGTTTTTCATCAATCACAAAAACAATCCCGGACTCGACCACAAAGGCACGGCCGACGCGGATTACGGCTACTGCGTCTTCGGCAAAGTCATCGAAGGCATGGATGTCGTAGACGATATCGCCAAGGTCAAGACCATGACCAAGAACAACTATCGGGATGTCCCCAGAGAAGACATCCTCATCATATCGGTGGAACGGCTTTAACCGCCGGCTTCAAGGCGCCGCCGGCGGACGGCCGGCGGCACTTGATATCCGGGATTTTTCAAACACCCATGTTCGAGCTGTTGTTCGCCATCCTGCATTTTCTGCTCTTTATCGGAGCTTTCGGTTTTGCCTTTTACACTCTTTTCACGGGAGATCCGCTCCGCTTCGGGATCATGATCGCCTGTTTGACCGCATATTATTTTCTCGTCCTCCATAAAGCAGTAAAAAAGGAGATCAAGCGCAAGCGAGACCAGCGCAATTCTCCCTGAAAAATGGATCTATTCGACAAGATAATCCGTACGATCGCATCCATCGTATGGGGACCCCAAACCGCTGTTCTGCTGTTGGGAGCCGCTGTTTTTCTGACCTTCCGTCTGCGTTTCGTGCAGCTGAGGAAATTCGGATTATCCTTCCGCCTGCTTTTCGGACGGAAAGGATTCGGAGAAAGCGGTAAAGAAGGCCGGGGGGACATCTCCCCGATCCAAGCCTTGACGACCTCCCTGGCGGCAACCATCGGAAACGGAAACATCGCGGGCGTCTGCACCGCCATCGCCATGGGCGGCCCCGGAGCCGTTTTCTGGATGTGGGTATCGGCCACATTCGGGATGGCCACCAAGCTGGTGGAGGCCGTGCTGGGACAGACCTTCAAACGGACCATGCCGGACCTGAGCATTGCGGGCGGCCCCATGTATTATATTCGTGACGGCTTGAAACTCCCCTGGCTCGCCGCCGCGTTCGCTTTTTTCATGGGCGGAAAGGCTCTCTTCTCCACGACCACCATCCAGTCCAACTCCATAGCCCTGGCGCTCAACACCCAGTTGGGACTGCCCTTTTGGATCTCCGGACTGGGACTGGCTGTTCTGACCTGGCTGGTGATCATAGGCGGCATCAAATCCATCGGAAAAGTCACCGAATACCTCAGCCCGATCATGGTGGTGCTTTACATCCTGGGCGCTTTTCTGACGATCATCATATTCGCCTCCCGCGTCCCTCACGCATTCGGATTGATATTCATCGGGGCCTTCAAGCCCGGAGCCGTCACCGGGGGGATCGCAGGCGCGACCATCGCGCGCGCGGTTCGCTACGGATTATCGAGGGGCGCTTATTCCAACGAGGCGGGAACCGGTACCGCCGGGGTGTTCCATGCCTCCGCCCGAACCAGCGAGCCCGTCCGGCAGGGATTGATCGCCTCCCTGGACGTATTTATCGACACCATCGTCATCTGCACCCTGACGGCGCTTGCGGTTCTGGTCACGGGGGCCTGGACGGAGGGAACCAGCACCGGCATGACCACCGCCGCCTTCAACACCGCCGTTCCCGGCATCGGAGGATTGATCGTCGCCGCCAGTTCCCTGCTATTCGGATATTCCAGCCTGATTGCGGTTCCCTACTACGGCGAAATCTCTTTCGGCTACCTCTTCGGAGTCGGCGTCAAACGTCCCTTCCGCTGGATTTTCTGCGGTGCGATCTTCATCGGAGCCCTGCTGGAAGTCGAGGTCGCCTGGTCCATCGGAGACGTGTTCAACGGGATGATGGTGATCACCAACCTGATCGGAGTTTTGGGATTATCGGGATTAGCTGTTGCATCCATACGAAGATACCTGAATAATATAGAGTCTTCTTATGCACTCAAAAATAAGCCGGGAGGTTTTCATGACCAAGAGTAAGGTGTTTTGCATCTTCGCCTTGATGAACATTCTGTTTTTCGCTGTCTGTTCTGATAGGGAGGACGGCATCGATGTGGGGCTTCGATCCATCGAACCCATGGATGTCTATCAATACTGCAAGACCATGGCCTCACCCACATTCGCAGGCCGACTCACCGGTCATGAAGGCTACACGGCCGCCGCCCAGTGGGCGGCGGCGCATTTTAAACAGTGGAAACTCCAACCCATAAGCCGGGAGGAAGGGTATCTGCAGGCTTATGATTCTCCCTATACGCTGATCGATTCCGCCAAAATGAGCCTGCTGATACCGGAGAAAAGAGGATCCGCCTCCGACTTCAAAGAGATCGGTTTGAAGGGAGAGGAGGATTTTTTGCCGATGCTTTTCAGCGACAGCGGAGAACACACCGCGAATCCGGTCTTTGTCGGCTGGGGCATCTGCGCTCCCGATCTGGATTACGACGATTACGCCGGGCAGGATGTCCAGGGAAAATACGTTCTCTGTTTTCGAGGAACCCCCGATCCGCAAGACAAGCGTTTTCAAAGGCATGACGAACACCGCACACGCATGCGAACGGCCAAGGAAAAAGGATCGCTTGGACTCATCTATATCTACCCTTCCCCCATCGCCAATCCCAACGGCGATTGGATCGAAGGCTTCACGCCGGCTAAAATCAGCGAAGATGTCGCCGATATACTTTTTCAGGAAAAAAATCTCACGGCTTCGGATGTGAAGCGCGCGCTTCTCAAAACCAAAGCACCCGCTTCCTTCTCATTGCGGGCCCAAATTCGATATCAGGTCCAATCCCGCCACTTCGCCGACGGCGTCGGTTATAATGTCGCGGCTTACATCGAAGGATCGGACCCGGAACTTAAGAAGGAATGCATCATCCTGGGAGGCCATTTTGACCACTGCGGACAGCAAATGGGCTTTCTTTTCCCCGGCGCCAACGACAACGCCAGCGGCAGCGCGGTCGTCATGGAAACAGCGAAGGCGTTCTCCCGTCTCAAACGAAAGCCCAAGCGCTCGGTGGCTTTCGTTCTTTTCGGAGGAGAAGAAATGGGTTTGCAGGGCTCCACATACTTCGCCGATCATATTCCAGCCCCTTTCACCAAGGTCGACGCCATGCTGAATTTCGATATGGTCGGAGAAGGCGACGGCATCCGATGCTCGGTGAGCCCGAAACCGGAAAACCTCAAGGCCATTCTGGAGCAAGCGGATGAAGCCCTGCATGTTCTGGGTCCCATTCGCTTTTTCAGGGGGGTGGGTGTCAGAGGCTCCGATTTCGCACCCTTTTTCAGTAAAGACATCCCCTGCATCTCTTTTTCGTCCAACGGCCCGCACATCTCCTATCATCAGAGCGGAGACACCATTTACCGCATAAATCCGGATATCATGGCCGACACCGCGCGCCTGGCCTTTCTTACTGCCTACAAGTTGGCCGATCGCTGAAAAAAGAAAATATTTGATGCCGCTTACGCTTTCTGATATACTATATATCCCCTATGTTCAATAGTCGGAATACTGCTGTCCGCTCCCTAATAAGCAGGGGATTGTATGGAATATTTTGTTGATAGAAGCCGCACCGGAATCCGAATAATAATCCTGCTGTGTCTCATACTGACAGGCATGCCGTTTTTCCTTCCGGCCTCGCCCTCACCGGAAACGGATCGCTTCGACGCTTCCGGAAAAGCACGCCCGGCCGCCCGTTCCGCCACCGCGGCCATGCTGAAAAACGAAGAGATCATCATCGACGGCCGCTTGGACGAGAGGGCTTGGTCCGCGGCTTCGCCTCTGTCGGATTTCATCCAGAACAGCCCGGACGAAGGAGCGCCGGCAACGGAAAAAACAGAGGTCAAGGTCCTCTACAGCCAGACATCGCTTTTCGTCGGCGTCTCCGCGTACGACTCCAATCCGGAGTTGATCACATCCATCCTGGCACGCCGCGATTCCCGTCTTCCCTCGGATTGGATAAAGATCTACATAGACAGTTACTTCGACCGTCGGTCCTCCTTTGAATTCTCGGTCAATCCGGCGGCCGTCAAGCGCGATGTCTTCTGGTCGAACGACCGCCGCAGGGACAGCGACTGGAATGCGGTCTGGGATGTCGGCGTTTCCCGGGATGAAGAAGGCTGGTATGCGGAATTCCGAATCCCTTTCAGCCAGATCCGATTTCCCGATAAAGAGTTCCAGACTTGGGGTTTTCAGGTCGCCCGCGTGATCGCACGCCGGAATGAGACCAGTTACTGGAGCCACATACCCAAAGGGGTCGCCCAGTTCTGCAGCCTCTTCGGGGAGTTGAAGGGCATCCAAGGGATCCCCGCCCCCAAACGCCTGCAGATAAGCCCCTACGTCGTCGGACAAAGCGCTTTCGAACCCGCAGAGGAAGACAATCCCTTCAATAACGGTTCCGCATATACCGGCGATCTCGGCCTGGATATCAAATACGGGTTAAATTCCAACCTCACCCTGGACGCTACTTTCAATCCCGATTTCGGTCAGGTGGAAGCCGACCCCGGCCAGGTCAATCTCAGCGCTTACGAAACTTATTTCCCCGAGAAACGGCCTTTTTTCATCGAAGGCAAAAACATGCTGAACTTCCCCCTGGGGAATTCATGGGAGAGGGAAACTCTTTTTTATTCCCGGCGCATCGGACGCCACCCTCAGGGCTATCCCACCGACGCCGAGTACTACCAAACACCGGAGAACTCGACGATCCTGGGCGCAACCAAACTCTCCGGGAAAACCGCGGACGGGTGGTCGATCGGCATTATGGAAGCCCTCACCGGCCGTGAACACGCACAAGTTCTCACCAGCGACCGGCAACGCATCACCGAAGCCGTGGAACCGATGACCAATTATTTTCTGGGCCGGATCGAAAAGGAATTTCGGGAAGGTCGAAGCGCCCTGGGTATGATCATCACTTCCGTAAATCGAGGCGACGACCAGCCCGACAACCTGGATTTCCTGCACAGAGCCGCCTACAGCGGCGGATTGAACTTCCGGCACCGTTGGGCGGATGACAGTTTTGAAGTGACAAGCTCCTTCATCGGCAGTCATGTCCGCGGAAGTCGGGAATCCATCCTCGAAACCCAGACCTCTTCCGGCCATTATTATCAGCGCCCCGATGCATCCCACCTGGAACTCGATCCCACACGCACATCGCTTTCAGGAGCGGCCGGCTCCTTTTCCCTCGGAAAGATCGGCGGCGGCCACTGGCGGTGGTCGATCAGCGGGAGAACCCGCACTCCGGGATTCGAGATCAATGACATGGGATATATGCGGGAAGCGGATTCCATCAGCCAGCATGCCAACATCAGCTACCATGAATACAGGCCGGGGAAAATATTTCGCGATTACAATTTCAACGCCTCATTCTGGAATTCCTGGGATTATTCCCCGACCATGACCGGACAGGGCGGCAGCCTGCGCGCCCAATTTCGCATGCTCAACTACTGGAACATCTCCCTCAACGCCAACCGCATGCAGGACCGGCTGTCCACCCATCAGCTGCGCGGCGGACCGGCCGTACTGCTTCCCGGCAATTGGAATATGGGCGGACATTTTCGCACGGACTCCCGCAATAGCTTTCACATCAATCTGGGGGGAAACCTCAACATCTCCGACAACGGAGCAAGGTCCTATTCTATCTCATCCGGTTTCAACCTGCGGCCTTCGGACAGGCTCCAGCTCAGCCTCTCTCCCTCCATCAACGACGGCAACCGCATGCTCCAGTATGTCGCCGCCGTAGATTCGGACGCGCAATCCCATTACATCCTCAGCCGCATCGATCAGAAGACGGTATCCATGACCATCCGGCTCAACTATACGCTCTCTCCCACCTTCAGTATCCAGCTTTACACCCAACCCTTCGTCTCAGCAGGAAATTACAGCGAGTTCAAGGAGGTCATCGATCCCCGCGCCTCCGATTACGATCAGCGCTGGCACGTCTTCGCCCCCACGGATCTTTCTCTTCAGGACGGAGATTATCACTTCAATTCACCGCTTGAACCCGACGACACGTTGAGTTTCTCAAATCCCGACTTCAATTATCGGCAGTACCGTCTCAATCTCGTCGCCCGCTGGGAGTATCTGCCCGGATCCACGCTTTTTTTGGTCTGGACAAACGGCATCAACGACAGCACCGAATACGGCACCTTCGCACTGGGAGATGATTTGAGAAGCCTTTTCAGCACCGCCTCGGAAAACATCTTCCTTGTCAAAGTCAGCTATTGGTTCAACCTCTGACCCGCACCTTCCCCTCCACCAACGGACGTCGGCCGGAGGTTGACTTGAATCCGTTATTTCGGTATGTTGCCCTATTGAGAACGGCCGCATCCTGTTAGGACAACACAGATCCAAGGACCCGCGGCAAAAAAACGTATCGGTTCATATATGCATGTTCGAATGAAAATCCACCGCCGCACGGCCGGTCCTTCCCGGTTGTCTTATCTCATATATATGGGGACCTGCCTAGCGCTGTTCTTTCTTCTCGGATTCATACGCCGGCATGAATCCCCGCCCCCCAACCGACCGCTTCCGCCGACGGCAAGGACCGCCGCCCCGGAACCACCGCCGCCCCTGGAATCGATCGAGATCGTTCAGGCCGGGCAGACCCTGTCCGACCTGCTTTCGGCCCGCGGCTTCTCGGCCGCCGAGATCCACGACCTGCGCGCTGAAATCAAGCCCGTCTACGACCTGGCCCGCATCCGCGCCGGTAAGGAATTCCGTTTTTATTCGGATCCCGGGGGAAGACCGCATCACATGGAGTACGATATCGACGGCGAGACCTATCTCCATATCGAGCTCGCTTCAGGGGCCGTGAGAGCCGATATCCGGGATATCCCGTTCAACACCAGCATCCACCGGGTGCAGGGCGTGATCCGCGACAATCTGATCCATGCCGTCCACGAGATCAGGGAAGGCGACCAACTGGCCATTCAGCTCGAAGAGCTTTTTGCTTGGGATATCGATTTCTACGCCGACATGCGCCCCGACGACTCATTCGAGATATTGTTTGAAAAGAAACACCTGCGCGGGGAATTCACGGGCTACGGGAACATCCTCGCCGCTCAATTCACGAATCAGGGAAAAACCTTCCAGGCCTTCCGATATACCCATCCTGAGAACGGCGAAATCGATTATTTCGATTACGAGGGCAATTCGCTTCGCAAGGAATTTCTCAAGTCACCGATCGGATCCGCTCGAATCACTTCACATTTCAGCCACAGCCGCCTCCACCCGATCCGCAAGGTTTACCGCCCGCACTACGGAGTCGATTACGCCGCGCCGGTCGGAACCCGCGTTCACGCCACCGCCGCAGGAACCGTTGCCTTTACGGGGTGGAATGGAGGGGCGGGACGCATGATCCGCATCCGACACAAAAACAACTATGAAACCATGTACCTGCATTTGCGCCGATTCGCCCCCGGCATCCGCCAGGGAAGCAAGGTTCAAAGCGGGCAGTATATCGCGCAGGTGGGATCATCAGGGGAATCCACGGGGCCGCACCTGGATTATCGGATCAAGTACCGGGGGAAATACATCAATCCCCTGGCTCACCGCTTCAAACCCGTGAAGCCCCTGGCAAAGGAATTCATACCTGATTTTCAATCGAATGCCCGTCGCTACCGAACGGCGCTCCTCATTCCCAGCGGCGTCACATGTCGGCTTCCGCGGCCCGGATTGTGATCTCGGCTAATCTTTTCTTCTGACTCTGCTTCTGGACACGCGTCCGCTCGAGCGGCCTCTGGAGGACCGGGTTCCCGATGAACGGGAAATCCGCCCGCTGGACCCGGAGCGCGTCACGCGCGTGCGTCTCACCGTCCCGGATGAACGGGATGTACGCGAAGTCCCCGACCGCCGCAGAGATTTTTTTGATACCCGAGTCCGCCCGTATATCCGGCTTCCGTAATAGGGGGAATATCCGTAGTAGCCACCGTAGTAGCCACCGTAATAGCCCCAATAGGTCCGATACATTCCGTAGTACCAGAGAGGGCTCCACCATCCCATACCGAATGAAAACATGGGATCGTAGTAATAGAACGGAGACGAATAGATCCAGGGATTGACATCGGAATAACCGGATGTATAGACACGATCAGGCGCAGTCCTGATGCCGTGTTCGGTATATCGATCATCGATAACGATACAGCTTGAGGCAAAGACGACCAATAACAGAATCAAAAATATTTTTTTCATGTCTTCTCTCCTCTTATTATTGTATTATACTCTTTTGCAATTTTAATGCCAAGTCGACCAGGGGGGGGTGCCCGGCAGCCGCTTTCGCGCTGTCCTCTTCAGAAGGCATCTGATACCTGTAAAGATCACCCCCTCCCTTTTGAGAGTGTTGACACCCGCGGGTTCAAATCACTACAATAAATCCATCCGGAAATCCTTTTCCATTCCGGTTATGGATCCAAACGGCGCAAGCACTGAGAGGACGGCCATGAAAACCTATCGGAATCCCATCCCCACCGTAGATGTGATCATCGAAATCAGGCGGGATGACGGAAGGACCGGCATCATCCTCATCGACCGCAAGAATCCCCCATACGGCTGGGCGATTCCGGGAGGTTTTGTCGATTACGGGGAATCCCTCGAAGACGCCGCCGTCAGGGAAGCCAAGGAAGAAACCTCCCTCGACGTTCACCTCAAGCGTCAGATGCACTCCTATTCCGACCCAAAACGGGATCCTCGCAAACATACCATCACCACCGTCTTTATCGCCGTCGCCCAAGGCCGTCCCCAAGCCCGGGATGACGCCGCGGATATCGGAATCTTCAACCAAGCGGAAATCACGTTCCCACTGGCGTTTGACCACCGCAAAATCTTGGATGATTATTTCGCTCGATCCGGATCGACGCAAAATGAACAGGAGTCATAAGATGTCGGATAATCATGAAAACACCCCGGCGGGTGCGGACGCCAAATTGAAAGAGGTCCTGAGCGTTTGGGGACCGGTGGAAGCCGAAGTGATCAAGAGTCTGCTGGAAAGCCACGGCATATCCTGCATCCTGAAAGGCCTGGTGGTTCAATCCGTCCATGCCTTCTCGGCCGACGGTCTCGGCGAAGTTCGGATAATGGTGCAGGAGAGTGATTATGACACCGCCAAAAAGGTGATTTCCGAGAGCAAGGTAACCTGAATCAGCCATGGAAACAACTGATGAACTCAAAATAAAATCCTTCAGCGGTTTAAAATACATTTTCATCATCAGTCCTTTCCACCCTCCGGGCGGGCCGATCTCACCCCGTCGGCTTCGCCGCATCCGGTTCGACGTACCTCAGTACGCCTCACCACATGACACCTCGCCGCCACGGCAATCTCGACACCGTGTCTGATCCAGGTTCCTGCCATGTCAGCAAGATGTGCTTTTTCCTTAAATAGTGAAATCAAATCAACAAACAGACGTCTTTCAGCACCAAATCCAGGATAAGGCGGTGTGAGAGGAGGAGTGTCATACGCGATTTAGCCTGAATGTCGGATTAGCCGAGGGAAGCTGCGACGGCAGCCGCTGAGTATGTCTGACCCACGAACGGGGGGAGTTACGGAAGCACCGAGAATAATCCGATATTCATGGCGTTTAAAATCTCGTCTAAACGACGATCTCACACCGCCGTTCCTTCCGACACGCCCCACCATAGTATTCAGTAAAAAGCATTATTTAACGCCCTAGCACATGATTGCGGGGAAAGACCTTGCAGCCCTGATTTTTCTTGAATGCACACAAAGGCAAATTTTTTAGAGTGCAAGCCTTAAAAAGAGATTAAGATGATAGATGAAAAAAAATAACAGACTTCATTAGTAAATTAATTTGCCTTTTTAAATGTTGGCAGTATTCGATTTCTTTGGATCCCTTTCCAGCGTCACCCGCATCTGCGGCAGGCTCTCATGGTAATTTTTCTGAATAAAGAGTAATAATTTCTCCCTCACCTCGCACCGTAAATTCCAGGTCGTCGGAGAATCCACCGCACTCATCAAGGCGCGCAGTTCTACAATTCGGTCGGTGGTATTGGTCACCTGCAATCCCTTTACCTTACCATCCCAGTACTCGCTCTTTTCCAGAATACGGAACAACTCCTGTCGGACGGCCTCAACCGGGACGGTATAATCCGCATACAGGTATACAGTTCCCAGTAAGGCGGCTGAGATCCTGGTCCAGTTTTGAAAAGGATTTTCAATGAAAAAGGAGATCGGGATAATCAGCCGGCGTAAATCCCAGATACGCATCACCACATAGGTAAGGTTAATCTCCTCGATCCAGCCCCATTCATTCTCAATAATCACCACATCACCCAAGCGGATGGGTTGGGCAATGGCAATCTGGATTCCGGCCAGCAGGTTGCCCAGGGTTTTCTGGGCGGCAAAGCCCAAAATGATGCCGATTATTCCCGCGGATGCCAGAAGGCTCATACCGATTTGTCTTACCTTGTCGAATGTAAGCAGCATAATGGCCAGGGTTACAAAGAGGATGATCACAATCAGAATGCGCTGGATAAGCAGGATCTGGGTATAAACCCGGCGGGCTTCCAGATTATCTTTTACGTCAATCTGATATCGGCCGAGCACCCGATCCCGAACAATAAACACGATCCTGACCAATAACCATCCAATAGTACCAATAATCCACAAATTAACCAGGTGGATCAGCAGGGATAAGATCTGTTGCGGCAGTCTAACAAAGGGAAGCACAATGGCAATACAAATTGCCGGTATCAGCATACGGAGCGGTGCTTTTAAATGACTGAACTTAAGTTTTAGTCCTTTAAGGCTGGACTCGCGGCGCTTATGCCAGTTTTTCAAAAATAGATCAATCATAAAATGAATCACAAATCCAACCAGAGCAGCGCCAAGAAGAATGATTAGGGAAAACAGGAAGTCATTTAAAGTTCCTTTACCGGTTTGAAATATTTCAGTTAACTTGTCCATGAACGGGCCAATCTTTTCCCCAATTTGAATGGTCATATTTAGGTGAATATTTCGGGTCAAGCTAATTAAAACAAGTTCAATTGCTAGAATTTTCCTCTAAATGTCTAAACAGAAAATCGATCAAACCCACAAAAAAAATTACCCACCGGTTCATTTTCTGAATTTATGGGAATTTCGTTTTTTTGCGGGCGGAAAACCTTTAAAAAGTTCTCTCAATATCCACCTGCTGACATCTAAAAATAACAATATCACACCGAAATCAGCAAAGTCAAAGATATAAAAACAAAGACAGAGGCCCCATCGATAGGCGCTCTCGGTTCGAAAAAATCTTCAAGGCTCACAGGTATGTCGACAATGCCCTGCCCCCCCCCTCAAATCAACGGAGCCTCACCCAAAAACTGCATCAGTCAAAAATATGGTTTTTTGGCCTTCATGCTGTTCGGCAAACTGCCGTGGGGGAAAATTAAAAGGCATGAATAGTCATTCATAATATCCAGTTGCTGTTTTTCAGCCTTTTTCTAGAACTGCTAATATCAATTTATCATCCGTCCTGACATTCTTAAAAATAGTGTTGGTATTCCCCCGATAAAATGGACACATCGTTAAGGTTGTTCTTCAAGATAGGACTCCAAGTCGATCTAACAGATAAAAGCTTGGCCGGTCACGGACCAAGGTTGCGGTAGCGGCAAGGAAGCGGCTCGTGAGGCGTGCCCTCCCACCCGGCCCTTATATTATAAGGAAAAAGCATACTCATAGAACAGCACTCCTTAATGCTTACTGACACGGGAAATTGGTGTATTTACGGGTCAAGATTGCCGTGGCGGCAAACTGGAAATCAGTGAGGCATACTTAGGTATGTCGAACTATTTTCAGTACAGTCGACATGGTGAGATTGGCCCGCCCGGAGGGGGAAGTGAGCCGATAATTAAAATATCGAAAAATCGGATATTCACCAAGTGATCCGAATTCTCTGCTATCTTTCGTCTATCGCTACCAAACTGAAATTTTTTTTACGTATCGGCTGACTTCATAAATACACCAATTTCCACGAAAAATGCTTGACAAGGCCCTATCCATACCCTATATTTTAAGTAAAAACGGGACAGAGTGGGACGAATTGGGAAATTTTCTTATTGGAAGCTATACGGCACGCATCGATAAGAGCGGCCGAATAAAAATTCCTGAAAAATTCAGAGGCATCATCGAAGAACGCTACGGAAAAGATCTCTTCGTCACCTCTCTCACCGATGAATCCATCCAAATCTATCCCTATCCGGTATGGGAAAAACTCGCCCAACTCACGGACGAGGGGCTGTTCCTGCTCAAGCCGAATGTCAGGAACTTCATGCTGCAGGTCAATCTGAAGGGAAAACATTGCGAGATCGATACTAAAGGCCGTGCCCTGATTAGTCAAGTCCTGCGCGATAAAGCCCGGCTGGAAAATGAGATCGAAGTCGTCGGGATGAATAATCATCTGGAAGTCTGGAATAAAGAGGTTTTGGAAGCTGCGATTGCGGAAAAGCCGCTGACGAATGAGGATTTTGAACGCATATCTGAGATATCCGTCAGAGGAAAATCGGAATGACCAACCATGGCCATATTCCCGTCCTACTGGAAGAGGTCATGCAGTTCCTGGATATTTCCCGGAAAGGGATCTATATCGACGGCACCATCGGGCTCGGCGGGCATAGTCATACGATCCTCTCAAGAAATCCGAATGCCGAGCTCATCGGATTCGACCTGGACGAAAGCTCCCTTCTCGAGGCCAAGGAAATCCTGTCGCCCTTTGCGGACAGGCTGGAGCTTTTTCATTCGGATTTCCGCTTCTTCCCGGATCTGAAGATCGACTTCTCACGGGTCAGGGGAATCCTGATCGACCTCGGTTTGTCTTCCTTCCAATTGGACGATCCGGAGAGGGGATTCAGCTTCAATCGGGAAGGACCGCTCGACATGCGTATGGATCGCCGGAGCCGGATCACCGCGTCAAAAGTCATCAACGGCTATTCCGAATCCAAACTGTCAAACATATTTCATACATACGGCGAATTGAGGCAGGCCCGAAGGCTGGCGCGCGAAATCGTATCCCGGCGCAAGAACCGCCCTATCGAAACCACCTCAAAGCTTTTCCAGATCGTTGAAGAGGTATGCCGCTGGAGAGCCCAAAAGGGGAAAACGCATCCGGCGGCCCGTGTTTTCCAGGCCATTCGCATCGAGATCAATGAGGAACTGCGATTTTTAGATTCTTTTCTGGAAAGGGTCGCGGAAAAGACCAGCCCGGGGACACGCATCGTCGTCATTTCCTTCCATTCTCTTGAAGACCGAATCGTCAAACACACTTTTCTCAGATTAGCCTCGGATACCGACTCCACGCCGAAGTTGAAGATTCTGACACGCAAACCCGTCATCCCCGCTTCCGATGAAACCGAACGTAATTTCCGGGCCCGCTCAGCCAAGCTGCGGGCGGCGGAAAGGATATAAACGAATGGTCAGAAAAAGATTCAGCACGAAAGAGATCACCCTGGCATTGCTGGCGGTGCTGACCGTTATCGGATTTTTGACCTTCTATATCTGGCATCAGGCCGAGTCCATTCGGCTGGGTTATAAAACTCGGGATCTGGAGCACCGGATTCAAATCCTGAAAAAAGAGGTGGAAACACTGGAGGCCAAAAAGACCTCACTGCTTTCACTCCATCGGGTGGAAAGGATCGCCACCACCAAGCTCACCCTAGTCGAGCCTTCCGAAGATCAGTTGATCCACATCCCTACGGATCAGGAACCTTGAACGCATCATGAAAAGCTATTATCACACCAAGGTCAAAAAGCGCATCATCCTTCTGCTGCCTTTTATCATCATCTGGATAGGAGGCCTGATCTACCGGCTGGTCGACCTGCAGGTGATCCACCATTCCCATCACCGAGAGATCGTTGTCGATCAAAACCAGAATATCGAATTTATCATCCCGGAACGCGGAACCATTTATGACCGATCGGGAAACATCCTGGCCCGGAGCCTTCCCCGCCCTTCGGTTTTTTATACCCCTTTCAAAGGAGAATCTCCCACTCTCCAACTCAAACGCATCAAGCGGCTCCAACCGATCCTTCATCTTACCGACAGCCAGATCCGACGCATTCGGTCACAGATCGAAAAGGATGCCCGCTTCATATGGATCAAACGAAAAATCGAGCCGAAAAAAGCCGCCGCGATCGAGGGGCTCGACCTCAGCGGTATCCATTTTTTGACCGAAAGCAAGCGTTTCTACCCCAACGGTTCCTTAGCGGCCCATATCCTTGGGGGGGTTAATATCGACGATGCCGGCAGCGGAGGAATCGAACATCTCTACAATTCCCTGTTGGCCGGAAAAAACGGGGAAGGATTGATGCTCCGGGACGCCAAGAGACGCAGCTATCGCTTTGAAACGCTCAAAGAGCCCAAACCGGGAAAAGACCTGGTCTTGACGATCGAGGAAACCATCCAGTATATCGCTGAGAAGGAACTGACCCGGGCGGTCCGCGACAGCCGTGCCGAATGGGGGACGGTGCTCGTCTCCCAGCCTTCAAGCGGAGAAATCCTGGCCATCGCCAACACTCCCAGCTCGGATCTCAATTACTCCCAACCGGGGCGAAATTTCGCCATTCATCACACCTTCGATCCCGGATCAACCTTTAAGATCGTCACCGCCTCAGCCGCGCTGGAATCCCATAAAATCCAGATGACCGATACTTTCGACTGCAGCCTGGGCTACGCCCGGATCGCTGGAAAAACCATCCGCGATCACCACCGTTTCGATATCCTGACGTTCCCGGAAGTCATCATCCACTCCTCCAATGTGGGGACGATCCAGATCAGCCAACGTCTGGGGGTTCAGACACTCCATGACGCCATATCCGCCTTCGGATTCGGCAGAAAAACCGGGATCGACCTTCCGGGTGAAGAGAAAGGCATCTTTCGCGCCGTCAAAGACTGGACCACCATATCTCCCGCGTCGCTCTCCATCGGCTATGAAATATCCGTCACTCCGATTCAAATTCTCCAGGCCGTCAATGTCATTGCCAACCGAGGCGTCGTCATCCCTCCTCACATCGTAAAATCCAGCTCATTTCAAAGCGATTCCGGATCTCCATCCACGGAGCCGAGACGCGCGATCTCTTCGTCCACCGCGATGGATCTCTCGCATATACTGCACGAGGCGGTCCGGGAAGGAACCGGGAAAAAAGCCCAAATCGAGGGGTACGCCGTCGCCGGGAAAACCGGAACCGCCCAGATCTTCGATCCGAAAACTCAACACTATTCCTCACGCGCCCATCGGTCTCTTTTCGTAGGATTCGTCCCCGCCGACAATCCGGTTCTTTCGATCGTCGTGGTGATCGAGAATCCACAAGGGGCTTTTTACGGAGGAGATGTCGCGGCTCCGGTTTTTCGGGAGATCGGATCACGGATACTCCGCTATCTGCACATCCCCCGGCGCCCTGAAAATCCGCAACCTTTAATCACCGCCAAGGTTTGGATGCAGCCAACGCCATGAAGATAAACGATTTGATTCAGGATGTTCCGATCCTTCGATACCGGGGAGAACCGGACATCGATATCCGCGGGCTTTCACTTTCATCGCTCACCATCGATCCCGGATTTCTTTTCGCCGCCATCAAAGGATTCAAGGCGGACGGGCATGATTTCATTCCCGATGCCGTCGCCCGGGGCGCCGCCGTCGTGCTATCCGAACGCTCTCCCGACGCTTCGGGAATACCCTGGATACAGGTTGAAAACGGCCGCCGAGCCCTGGCGCTGTGCGCGGCCAATTTTCACCATCACCCCTCTTTCGAGATCAATACGATCGGCATCACCGGCACCAAAGGAAAAACCACCACTTCCTATATCCTGGAATCCATTCTGCGGGCATCCGGACACCCCCCCGGAGTCATCGGAACGATCGCCTACCGGGGACCCGGCCTTGAACAGCCGGCGCAGCGTACCACTCCCGAAGCACCGGAGCTTCAAGGGATGCTGCGTACTCTCATCAGACATGGCTCGCGATACTGCGTGATGGAAGTGTCTTCACACTCCCTGGACCTCCACCGCGTCGACGGGATCGAATTCACGGTTTCCGTTTTCACCAATCTCAGCGGAGATCATCTGGATTATCACATGTCCATGGAAAACTATTTCGCGGCCAAAAAAAAGCTCTTCGAAACCGGCCGGCGGAAAAAGATCGCGGTTGTCAATATCGACGATCCCTGGGGGCGAAAGCTCCAAGCCGACACACGGCTGGGTGCGATCAGCTATGGGCTCAATGCTCAAGCTCTGGTGCACCCTGCGTCATATGCGTTTTCAAGCCGCGGGATCGAACTCGATCTGAAATACCCGGGCGGTCAGCGGAAAATCACATCGCCGCTCCTGGGCAAACCGAACCTGTACAACATCCTGGCCTCCGCAGCCACGGCTCTGGCATTGAAGATATCCCCCCTGGATATCGAAGAAGGCGTCCGATCCCTGCAGGGAATTCCGGGACGATTCCAGAGCATTCCCAACACTCGGGGTCTCCAGATACTTGTTGATTACGCCCACACGGACGATGCGCTCCGCAATCTTCTGGAAACGGCCCGCGAGCTGGAACACCGGCGGCTCCTGTTGGTTTTCGGAGCCGGAGGCGATCGGGATAAATCCAAACGACCGCGAATGGGAGAAATCGCGGGAGAGCTGGCAGATTGGACCATCTTGACTTCGGACAACCCGCGGACCGAAGACCCCGCGGCCATCCTCACCGATATCGAAACGGGGATCAAGCGCAGCGGCAAAGACCGTTATGAGATCGAACCCGACCGCAGACGGGCGATCGCACGCATCCTGGCACGGGCCGAATCCGGAGACACCGTTCTGGTGGCGGGAAAAGGACACGAAGACTATCAGATCCTCAAAGATAAAGTGATCCATTTCAACGACAGTGAGGTCATCACCGAAATCCTGGGCGATGGGGAAAAGGGCAAGACATGACGGAACTGCGGTTGGATCAAATAAACCGAATGACCGGCGGTACCCTTGATAAGGGAGATCCGTCCCTCTCTTTTCATAAGTTCAATATCGATTCGCGTCTCACACAGCCGGGCGAGCTGTTCTTCGCCCTGATGGGCGACCGCAACGGCCATGATTTCATTGCGGCCGCCGCCGCCCGCGGAGCTGCAGGCGCCGTCATCTCACAAAAGATCAAGCCGCCTCATTCCCGCTTCGCGCTGGTGCGCGTCAAAAACACATTGACGGCGCTCCAGGAGCTGGCACGCAAAACGCTTATCGAACAGCGCCTCCGCGTCATCGCCATCACCGGCTCCGCCGGCAAGACCACGACCAAGGAGTTCACGGCATCCCTGCTTTCGAAACGCTTCCGGATTTTAAAATCGAAGAGTAATTTCAATAATCATATCGGCCTGCCGCTATCGCTTCTGGAGATGTCCCCGGATCACGATATCGCCGTGCTTGAGATGGGGATGAGCGCTCCGGGCGAAATCGAGGCGCTGACGCGCATCGCGCCTCCCGATATCGCCATGATCACCAATGTTCTCCCCGTGCACCTCGAATTTTTCGACAGCATCGAGCATATCGCACGCGCTAAGAAAGAAATCCTCACGGGGATGAAGCCCGAAGGCATCGCCATCTTGAATGGAGACAACCTTCTGCTGCGAAAGATCTCTCAGGAATTCAGGGGGAAAACCGTATTTTTCGGGCGGGGAGAGGCTTGTCGCATTCGGGCCCGCGACGTACGTCAGTCGGGGCTGCGCGCCCTATCGTTCGAACTGATATACGGATCTGAGAGAAGACAAATCAAACTGCCTTTTTACACCGAAAGCAACCTCTATAATTATCTAGCCGCCGTCGCCGTCGCCTATGTTTCGGGCATCCCGCTTTCGGACATCCCGGCCCTTACGACCGAACTGAAGCCTTTCTCCCAACGCGGAGAGATTCTTCGCTTGAAGTCGAACATCATCGTCGTCGACGATTCCTACAATTCCAATCCGGCGGCTCTTGAGTCAGCCCTGATAAGCCTTCCAAAGCCCACGGCGGGGCGTAAAGTGGCCGTTCTTGGAGACATGCTGGAGCTGGGTTCCCAGGCCATCGAATATCACACGCGCGCCGGAAAACAGGTCGCCGCTTGCGGATTCGATCTCCTGATCACCGTCGGCCCTCTCAGCCGCCATATCGCCGATGCCGCGTTGAAAGCGGGAATGAAACCCGAACAGATCCACATGTACAAGGATGGAGATGAGGCGGCGCGGAAGATCTGGCTGCATATCGAACGGGGGGACTTGATCCTGGTCAAGGGATCTCACGGGATAAAAACCGACAAGGTCGTCACTCAGCTCAAAAGCAGGGGGAACTGATATGTTGTATTGGCTGCTGGTCCCGCTCAAGGAAGCATTCGGTTTCTTCAATGTCTTCCGCTATATCACCGTCCGCACGGCACTGGCGGGTATCACCGGGCTTCTCATCAGCCTCGTCCTGGGTCCTTGGCTGGTCAAACAGCTGAAGAAATACCAGATCGGAGAAGAGATCCGCCCCGACGGCCCCAAATCCCATTCCGAAAAACGCGGCACCCCCACGATGGGAGGGATTTTAATCATCGCATCAACCCTCATTCCGACATTCTTATGGGCGGACCTGAGCAACAAGTTCATATGGCTGGCGATGCTGACCATGACCTGTTTCGGTTTGATCGGGTTTTGGGATGATTATCTGCAGATCAAAAAAAACAAATCGCGGGGGTTGGTGGCCCGGCACAAACTGATCTATCAAATCCTATTTTCCGGGATCATCGGATTGATCCTGCTCTATATGGGCTATCAAGGTGATTTCAATCTTCACCTGAGCGTTCCCTTCCTGAAAAACTGGATTCCCTATCTGGGATTCTTTTATCTTCCCTGGATCATCTTTATCCTGGTGAGTTCCTCCAATGCGGTGAATCTCGCCGACGGCCTCGACGGACTGGCGATCGGCCTTACTTTCATCTCAGCCAGCGCTTTCACCGCCATCTCTTATATCGCCGGCCATGCCCTTTGGTCTCAATACCTGAATATCACCGCGGTTCCTCAGGCTTCCGAACTCACGATATTTATCGGAGCCATGTCGGGAGCTTGTTTGGGATTCCTCTGGTACAACTGCCATCCGGCCCAAGTTTTCATGGGCGACGTAGGAGCTCTCTCGCTGGGCGGATCGTTGGGAGTCGTCGCTATCCTGACCAAACAGGAGTTTCTCCTTTTCATGGTGGCGGGAGTTTTCATCCTGGAAGCGCTTTCCGTGCTGCTGCAGGTTGGATATTTCAAGTTGACCGGGGGGAAACGCATTTTCAGAATGGCCCCCCTGCATCACCACTTCGAACTCATGGGATGGTCGGAGCAGAAGATCGTGGTCCGATTCTGGATTCTGGCTATCATTTTCGCTCTTTTCAGTTTGACGACATTAAAGTTGAGATAACATGCAATTGCATAATAAAAAAGTTCTCGTCGTCGGTCTCGGCCGTACCGGCGAGGACGTCTGCCGCTTTCTGCTCGACCGGGGCGCCGTCATCACGGTCAGCGAACACAAGCCGGCCGCGGATCTTAAAGAAAAACTCCGGACATGGAAGGAACGGGGTGTAACCGTGGAAGCCGGCGGCCACCGGGGTCAATCGTTTCTCGATACGGATTTGATCGTCCTCAGCCCCGGCGTTCCCCTGATACCGGAGTTGAAGGCGGCCCAAGCTCACGGCATTCCCATCATCGCCGAAATCGAACTGGCCGCCCGATTCCTCAAAGGCGATATCATCGGGATTACCGGTTCCAATGGGAAATCGACCACAACGACCTTAACCCATAAGATTTTAAAAGAAGGAGGACGGCGGGCCTTTCTGGCGGGAAATATCGGAGTGCCGTTGATCCGCTTCGCGCTCTCCAGCCGTCCCGATGATCTCTATGTCACCGAGCTCTCGAGCTTTCAACTGGCCCACATCCGGAATTTCCGGGCCCGGGTGGCGGTATTCCTGAACCTCTCGCCCGATCACCTCGACTGGCATGAAGGATTCGAAAACTATATGGCGGCCAAGGTGCGCTTGATCCGCTCCCAGTCCACAGACGACATCGCCGTTCTCAATCGGGACTTTCCGGATATCTGGGCGTTGAAAAGCGGCAGGGTTTACGGATTCAGTCTGAAAGAAGAGATCACCCCGGGATGTTTCCTGCGCGAAGGACGGATCATCCTCTCAGATCGCGAGCCGGAAACCCTGATGTCCGTTGATGAGATCCCTCTGCCGGGTGCTCATAATCGGGAAAACGTGATGGCGGCATCCCTTGTGGCCCGTATTTATGACATACCGCTTCCCCGGATCAGACAGTCCATCCTGAGCTTCAAAGGCCTGGAACACCGTTTGGAAGAAGTGCGCGTCCTGAACGGCGTTCTCTTCACGAATGACTCGAAAGCGACCAACGTCGATGCCACGATAAAATCCATCGAAAGTTACGATCGGAAAATCATCCTGATCCTGGGAGGAAAGGACAAGGGCGAGGACTTTTCGCGCCTTCAACCCGCGATCCGAAGCCGGGTGAAGGAGATTCTTATTCTAGGGCAGGCGGGAGACCGGATCGCCCGCTCCATAGAGGGTTCGGCCCCGATCCGCCGGGTTGCCGGCCTCGAGGATGCCGTCCGGTTCGGAGCCGCATCGGCGGTTCCCGGCGATGTCGTGCTGCTGGCCCCGGCATGCCCGAGTTTTGATATGTTCAATAATTTTGAAGAGCGGGGACGACTGTTTAAAGAAGAGGTACGGGGGCTGGAAGAGACCGAGGGTGAAGAGAATGGCTAGAGAACCAGAGATATTCCGGGCCTACAGCTTCGACAAGTGGCTTTTTATCGCCACCATCGTGCTGATCGTATTCGGACTTATCATGGTTTTCAGCTCTTCCGTCATTCTGGCCAGTGAAAAATATAATCAGGCATTTCACTTTCTTTTCAATCAGGCCATCGGAGCGGCGTTGGGGCTCATCGGCATCTTCTTCATGCTGTCGATCAAAAAGCCGTTTTACCAGAGCCCTCACGTTATCTACGGCATGCTGGCGTTTTCGGGAGCCTTACTGAGCGTTTGCCTGGCGATGCCCGCCATCGAAAAGACCAACCGCTGGATTCAGATCTCCGGCATCAGGTTCCAGCCCTCCGAGATCGCCAAACTCAGCCTGATCCTTTTTCTCGCCGATCATCTTTCCCGGAAACAGGGACGGATCAGCGAGTTGAAATCTCTCGCCTTCCCGCTGGGCGTTCTTTTTTTCCTGATTCTTCTGATCATACGGGAGCCCGATTACGGAACCGCGATCCTGATTTTCGGGATCGGGACCGCTATGCTTTATCTCGGAGGCGTCAAATTCCGGTATTTCATTTACCTGGGCGGCGTATCCGCGGCGCTTTTCGGGTTCTATCTTTTTCAGGCCAGCTACCGTCTGCAGCGTATTCTCGCCTTTCTCTCCCCCACCAAGGATCCCCTGGGAAGCGGCTTTCAGATCATTCAGTCCAAGTTGGCCGTCGGCGCCGGCGGACTGCTCGGAGTCAGTCTGGGCGAAAGCACTCAGAAGCTCTTCTTTCTGCCCTGCGCCCACACCGACTATATCTACGCCATCATCGGAGAAGAGCTCGGACTTCTGGGAACCCTATCCATTCTCATCCTGTTTTGCATCATTCTGTGGCGGGGGATCCTCATCTCCTTGAGAGCACCCGACACATTCTGCCGCCTGGTCGCCGCGGGTCTTACCCTGGCCATCCTCGGGCAGGCGCTTTTAAATATCAGCATCGTTCTGGGACTGGGCCCTCCCACGGGATTGCCTCTTCCCTTGATAAGCTTTGGAAGGTCATCCTTGATCTGCACCCTCCTGAGCATCGGCATCCTGCTGCACATATCGCAGCGGAAAGAAAGCACACGGGCACGAATATGAGCGGAAAAAGAATTATTTTCAGTGGAGGCGGCACAGCCGGACACCTCTTTCCCGCTCTGGCCGTTGCCCGCAAGATCCGCGAAGCAGCGCCGGACACCGCCATCACCTTCGTCGGCGGAACCCGGGCCCTGGAAAAACGATTGATGGATCACTATCAGGCCGATTTCATCCCCTTGAACATAGAAGGCCTCAAAGGGCGGGGGATCAAAAGCCTGAAGTCGCTTCTTCTGCTCCCCTTCGCGTTCGTCAACTCCCTGACGATCCTGATCCGGAAGCGCCCTCACCTGGTCATCGGCGTCGGAGGCTTCAGCTCAGGGCCGATCGTACTGCTGGCATCCTGGCTGCGGATCCCGACGCTCATCATGGAACAGAATCTTCATCCCGGGTTCACCAATCGGATGCTGATCCCCTGGGTCAAACAAGCCGTGGTGGCATTCGAGGAATCCCTCGTCCATTTTAAAAGAAAAGCCCGATTCATCGGGAATCCCGTAAGAGAAGAATTCTATTCGATAAGCCCGAAGACGCACGGCGAAATCCTCACCGTGTTCATATTCGGGGGGAGCCAGGGCTCACGCATTCTCAACCGGGTGGCGACCGATGCCCTTCCGATGCTCGAATCCGTCCGGGAGCGACTGCAATTCATCCACCAGACTGGAGAAAGCGACCTGAGCTGGGTTCGAGAACGTTACGCCGATGCCGGCTTCCTTGACTCCGTTATTGAGCCCTTCCTGTTTAATATGCCGGAATATTTCCAGCGCTCCGACCTGATCGTATGCAGGGCCGGAGCCACGACCATCGCCGAATTGATCGCGGCCCGCAGAGCGGCGATCCTGATCCCTTTCGCTCTTGCGGCGGATAACCACCAAGTCCTCAATGCCAGGGAACTCGAAAAGCATGCCGCTGCCGAAGTTATTCTCGAGGAAGAGTTTACTCCTTCCCTTTATGCGCGTAAAATGCATTACTTCGTTTCAAACATCCCCGCTGTTTCGAAGATGGAAGAAAATCTGGCGGCGCTGCAACCCGAAAAACCCGCGGAAAAGATCTCGGATCTTTGCTTTGAACTCATGAAAATGCGCCCCAAGGAGGACCTCATTGGTTAAACGCAGCTATCAAAAACTCAAACACATTCACATGGTCGGGATCGGGGGAACCGGCATGAACGGCATCGCTGAAATCCTGCTCAATCTCGGATATAAGGTTTCGGGCTCGGATATGAACGCGAACCAATCCACACGCAGACTGGCTCGTCTGGGCGCCGACGTCTCCCTCGGCCACAAAGCGGAAAACAGCATCGGAGCCGATGTCATCGTCATTTCATCCGCCATCAAAGAAGACAACATCGAAGTCCAGGAAGCCAAACGCAGCAAGATTCCCGTGATTCCACGAGCGGAAATGCTGGCGGAACTCATGCGCTTGAAAAACGGCATCGCGGTGGCGGGATCGCACGGAAAGACCTCCACCACTTCCATGATCGCCCGCGTCCTGGAATTTGCAAATTTCGATCCCACCATCATTGTGGGCGGCCGCCTCAACACCGTGGGCGCTCACGCCAAACTGGGAGAGGGAGAATTCATCGTCGCCGAAGCCGACGAGAGCGATCGTTCCTTCCTCTACCTCTCCCCTTACATCGCCGTTCTGACGAACCTGGACGAGGAACATCTGGATCAATACCGCTCGGTGGAGGAAATCAAGCGAACCTTTATCAGGTTCGCCAATAAAGTGCCTTTCTACAGTTCCATTGTCCTTTGTCTGGATGACCCCAATCTTCAAAGCCTGATTCCCGAGCTCGAACGTCGTATCATCACTTACGGATTTTCGGCTCAGGCTGATATTTATGCCCAGGATCCCGTCTTCGACGCGTTCTCCAGCCGTTCCACGCTTTTTTCCAAGGGTGAAAAACTGGGGATTCTCAAGCTCAACGCGCCCGGCATGCACAGCATTCGCAATGCCATGGCGGCGGTGGGCGTGGGGCTTGATCTTGGGATCCCCGTGCCGGTCATTCTAGAGGCCCTGGAAGATTACTCGGGGATCGGCCGACGCTTTGAACTCAAGGATACCATCGACGACATCATGATCATAGAAGACTATGCTCACCACCCGACCGAAATCATCGCAACTCTGGACGCCGCAAAACGGGGCTGGGGCCGTCGCATCCTGGCCGTTTTCCAGCCCCATCGCTACTCCAGGCTTTCTTTCCTTATGAAAGAATTCGCCACGGCGTTCAATCAAGCGGATATCCTGATCATCACCGATATTTTCAAAGCGGGAGAAAATCCGATACCCGGCATCACGGGAAAAGCCCTGTTTGAAGAGATTCGGAAGTGCGGGCATAAAAATATCCTCTTCGTTCCGGACCTGAAAGAGGTTCCCGATCGGATCGTCGAACGGATCCGGCCCAAGGACATGCTGGTCGTGATGGGTGCCGGGAGCATAAACAAGATCATTCCCGATGTCATTGAAAAACTGGGAGACAGATGACGAAAATGGGCTCCATACAACAGCCGCGTCCGAATGCGCAGGAAAACATGCATTTTCGGCGGCATGACAACCGGCTGCGGACGAAAAAGATCCAGCGCAAACTGAAAGTGAGATCCTTTCATATCGCGCTTTGGTTCGCGTTGTTGGTTTTGTTTTTCATCGGCATCCAGCGGCTTTATCTGTTCTTGATATCCTGGGAAAAATTGAATATCCGGCATGTCGAAATCATGTGCGGCCGTACGGACGTACACCGCGATGTCGAACGCTGCCTGGAGGGAAAATATCTAGGCAATATTCTGTTGTTCGATATCGACCGCCTGCACAATACCTTGAGCGGGCACCCCTGGATCCAGGGCGTACGGATTCGAAAAAATTTCGATCCGGCATTGAATATCATGATCAGAGAGCGAATCCCGGCTGCGGTTATAGAGGGCCCGCAACCTGTTTTGATCGACAGAGAAGGCGTTATCCTGGAACAGGTCACGGAGGCCGCTTATCCACATCTGCCGCGACTGCGGGGGAGACAAGCCGCCATTCTCGAAGAGAAAACGATGCTGGAACTGGCATGGCGGTGTCTGGACAGCTTCCCGCCGGAAAACCGGGAACGGATCGAAACCCTCGATCTATCCCAATACGCCAATATCAAAATAAAATTCAGGGATATTCCCACCTGGCTGATTTTGGGGGACGACAGGTTCCAGGAAAAAGTCCTGTCCTATTACGCGGAAAGGCCTTATTTGAGACGGTTCGGGGTCCTTGAATATGCCGACCTTCGCTTCTCCGATCGTTTCATTATCAAACCCCGCCCCCACCAAACGGAAGAGTTCTTCATAAGTCCTATAAAGGAGGCCTACTGATGGCTAAAAACGGATACATCGTAGGGCTGGATATCGGCACCAAAAAGATATCCGCCATTATCGGTGAAATCACTGAAGATAAAAAAATCGAGATCATCGGAATCGGGGCGGCTGAATCGCGGGGCCTGCGGAAAGGGGTCGTCGTCAATCTGGACGCTACCGTGGACGCCATCAAGAAAGCTCAAGAAGAAGCGGAGCTGATGGCCGGCGTGGAAATCGACTCCGCATTCGTCGGCATTTCCGGAGCACATATCAAGAGTTTCAACAGCCGCGGCGTCATCGCCGTCTCCGGAAAGAATAAAGAGATCTGCCGTGAAGACATCAAGCGCGTCATCGATCAATCCAAAGCCGTATCCATCCCTCCGGACCGGGAAATCATCCATATCATCCCGCAGGAATTCGTCGTGGACGAGCAGGATGGGATCAAGGATCCACTTGGGATGAGCGGAATCAAGCTCGAAGTCAACGTACATATCGTCACCGGGGGCAACACCTCCGTTCAAAATCTGAAAACCTGCCTCACCCGAGCCGGCATCGAGATCGAACAGATCATCCTCAATCAGATCGCCACCAGTCATTCGATATTGACCCCCGATGAAATGGAACTGGGGGTGGGATTGATCGATGTCGGCGGCGGTACGACGGAAGTGGCGATCTTCGAGCGGGGAAGCCTTTGGTATACATCCATCATCCCCATCGGAGGGGATAATTTCACCAACGATATCGCCGTCGGTCTGCGTACGCCCATCCCGGAAGCGGAACGGATCAAGAAAAAATTCGGCTGCGTTTCCAGCCCCTTGGAAGATGAGCAGGAAACCATCGAGGTCCCCGCCGTGGGCAGAGGGAAGAAACCTCGGGTGCTGTCACGCCAACTGCTGGCCGATATCATTCAGCCGAGGGCGGAAGAGATCTTCCGCCTTGTCGACAACGACATCAAACGCATGGGATATGAGAAATCGCTGAATTCCGGGATCGTCCTTACCGGAGGCGCGGCTCTTCTGGAAGGGTTGGAAGAAGTCGCCGAGAATGTATTCGATCTTCCCGTCAGGCGGGGCGATCCGAACGGGATCGGAGGACTTGTCGATCGGGTCAACACCCCTGATTATGCGACTTCGGTCGGTCTTATCCTGTATGGATACGATCAGTGGAAAGAAAAAGGAATGTCAAAAGACAGAAAAAAAGGATTCTGGGGCCGTTTTCGTGAGTGGCTCAAAGAAGCCTAGGAGGTAAAACATGAGTGAGGAGCTAAAAAGCAAGCTTAAATTTCATCTCGTCGAAGAGTGTTACGGCGCCAAGATCAAAGTCATTGGAATCGGCGGGGGGGGCGGAAACGCCGTCAACCGCATGATCGAGGCCCGGATCGAAGGCGTCGAATTCATCGCCATCAACACCGATGTGCAGGCATTGAACAACAATCGAGCCGGCACCAAACTTCAGATCGGCGATCAGCTGACAAAAGGACTGGGTTCAGGCGGCAAACCCGAGATCGGCAAGGAAGCGGCCATGGAAGACACGGAAAAACTTATCGGACTGCTCGAAGGCGCAGATATGGTATTTCTGACGACGGGTCTGGGAGGCGGCACCGGAACCGGAGCCACGCCCATCCTGGCGAACCTGGCTTCGGAAATGGACATCCTGGCCATCGCCATCGTCACCATGCCCTTCGATTTCGAAGGGAAGATCCGTGCCAAGCAGGCCGCCGATGGATTATCGGAACTCAAGACCGCAGTGGATACGGTGATCTCCATACCCAACGAGAGACTGCTGCAGACCGTCAACCTCGACACCTCGATTCAAGACGCATTCAAAATGGCTGACGACATTCTGCGTCAAGCCGTCCAGGGGATCTCCGATCTCATCACCCGCCCCGGCCTGATCAATCTCGATTTCGCCGATGTAAAATCCATTATGAAGGGAATGGGCATGGCTTTCATGGGAACCGGGATCGCTTCCGGAGAAGACCGGGCCGTCGACGCCGCCACCAAGGCCATTTCCAGCCCTCTGTTGGTTGATACCGCCATAGACGGAGCGCACGGCGTGCTGATCAATATCACCGGCGGCAAGGACGTCACTCTTCACGAAGTGTCCAAGTCCTCCGAGCTCATCCACAGCATGGCTCATCCTGAAGCCAACATCATTTTCGGCACCGTCATCGATGAAAGCTTGAAGGAAATGGTCAAAGTGACGGTTATCGCTACCGGATTCGATGTGGTTCCCGAGAGGGAAAGCGTAACACCCCAGGTGTTTTCCGGTCGTCAGTCTCAAACACCTCCCCCTTTCCGCATTCCGCAGGAAACCCCTCCCTATCTTTTTGAACCCCAGGGCAACGAAGCTCTCTGGGAAAAGCCGACCTGGGAACGCCAGTGGGAGCCGTATGAAACCCCCTCTTTCATTCGAAAGAAGAACTCACGCGCTTAGGAGATAACAAAATGAAACAGGCCGACCTCCTCATCACCAACTGCAGCCATCTGCTCACCTGTCATGGTCCCATCCCCAAAACCGGAACCGCGCTTCAGGACGTCGGACTGATAGAAAACGGTTGCATCGCTTCTTTCCAGGGCGAGATCGTCCATGTAGGAAACGAAGCCGATTTTCATAGTGCTTTTCGTTTGACCGCGGATGGCTTCCACCTCGACGGAACCGGCCGTACGGCTCTTCCCGGATTCGTAGATTCCCATACCCACCTCCCCTTTGCCGGCAGCCGGGAGAAAGAGTTTGTCCTCCGCCTAAAAGGATACTCTTACCAAGAACTCACCGAGAAGGGATTAGGCATTCAGACTTCCGTGAAATCGACCCGCCAAGCCTCCCTCAACGATCTCTTCTCTTTGGGTCTCTCCCGCCTCGACAGCATGCTTCGGCACGGCACCACGACGGTGGAAGCCAAAAGCGGTTACGGATTAAACCTGGATGACGAGCTCAAGCAGCTGGAAGCCTTAAGGCTGCTTAACCAACGGCATCCCTGCGATATCGTGCCCACTTTCATGGGCGCTCATGAAATTCCGCCGGAATACAAGGATCGGAAGGATGAATATATAAAGCTTCTCACTCACGACATCCTTCCCGAGGTCAAAAAACGCAATCTGGCTGAATTTTTTGACGTTTTTTGCGAAGAGGGCGTTTTTTCCATCGAGGATTCACGCACCCTTATCCGAGCCGCCAAGCAGTCCGGATTCAAGATCAAAATGCATGCGGATGAATTCGCTCCCCTGGGAGGCGCGCGCCTTGCCGCAGAGGAGGGGGCGGTGTCGGCGGATCACCTGATCGCCGTCACGGATGAAGGCATCGCCGCCCTGGCTTCAAGCGGCACCGCGGCTACTCTGCTCCCGGGGGTTTCTTTTTTTCTCATGCAGGAGCGGAAGGCTCCGGCACGCAGACTGATCGAAGCCGGCGCGGTCGTGGCGCTGGCAACGGATTTCAATCCCGGCAGCTCCATGACCGAATCCATGTTTTTTATATTGCAGCTGGCGGTTTTCACCTTGAAAATGAGCATTGAGGAGGCCGTCAATGCATCGACCGCCAACGCCGCCTACGCTCTCGACCGCCACCGAACGACCGGCAGCCTGGAAGTGGGCAAGGACATGGATCTCATCCTCTGCAGCTGTCCGACCTATCCTTTTCTTGCCTATCATTTCGGCATCAATCCGATAACAACGGTTATCAAACATGGGAAAATCGTAGTCAGCGACGGTATCGTCCGGCGCACCGATTCTCCCCGAGGCGGGAGCCTGTGAATCAACTATCCCACTGTCCCCTCCCAGGCTCCTCCTCCCCTTCGGGGACTTTTTCCGCGCCGTATATCCGGATCTTCAGGTACTGAGATCCGGAAGCGGGATCTTCTCTTTTCGGCAAATGGCTTCCAATTCCGCCACCGACCAGGGTTTGGACCGTTCGTAGAAAACGGAATAAGGCTGCTGCAGCCGTTCGATCGCCTTGCGGGTTTGAGGATCGCACCAACGGGGAACGGCTTTCTTTACCGCCTCCAGATCAATCCCGCTCAGCTTCAAGGTCATGAAGATTTTTACCATGGAATTATCCAGCTTAAGCACATCAAGGCCATCCTCCAGAATCTTCTGCTTGGCCCGTGTGATCTTCCGTTCGCCGACGACATGCAGAACCTGCATGTATTTTTCAAACAGGATCCACTCATTGATGAGGATGCTTACCTCTAAGGCCGAAAAGGGCTTCCAAAACGTAACCGGCTGCATCAATCCGATGAATCGACCCAGCATGAAGGCGCCGGCTTTGTATCCGGATCTCTTTTCATCGCGGCACTTTTGAAGCGCCTTTTTGAAAAAAGCGATCTTTCTCTCCAACGTTAACAGTTTAAATACCGTGTGCTGCTTCAAATGGTCGCCCACATCGCTTTTGAATACTTCTTCCACATAGAGAGTGTGATTGCGGTCAAACCACTGGTTCACCAGATCCCCCGCCCGCCGGTTTTCTCCCCTAAACTCCAGGATCACCAGTCGTATGATCTCTTTCAAACTGGCGATCTTATCCAACTCGAGATTGGCCAACAGTTCATTGTACTCCCGGTAGGCCCGCGCCATGTCTTTGAATGCTTCCTCTTCTTCAGGCAGCAGTTGGACTTTTTCACCGTTGATGAAGCGGAGAAGCCGTGCCGGTCGATACTGAGCACGCCCCAGAAACAGACACCGGTTCCGACTGGAGAGCGTGATCCAGTCCCCTTCCCGAATCACAAGGCCGTTTGTGTTGATCAACCGCTTGTCACAAGTCAATGCAATTCCCTCGCTTTCCATATTCAAAAGCCCGGGGAGCCCGAAACTCTGGCAGATGGTGACGACATGGATGGCCGCAGACGTCAGGCTCAGAATCGCATCCACTTCACTCATGACCACGGTATCACCCGGTTCGAACACCCGCTTGCAGAAGCAGATCTTGCGACCGGCCTTCTTGTTACGCAGCGCCGCTTCGGCGGAAAAATAGATCTGGGCGGACACGGCGGTTCGCGGCAGGATGGAAGCCCCGCGGCAGAATAATTTCAAACGGCTGAACGATTTAGGATCGATGGCGTCGGATTCTATCTGCTTAACGTGATAAGGCCGGATGAGATCCGGCACTCGATCTTGTCCGATCACTCCCGTTCGAAACATGTCCATAACGGATGTGATGGAGGCACGCCCGGTCATGGCCGACGTATTCAACTGCAAAAGGGCGAAGAACGAATGCCGCCGCGACCTGTCCGAAGCAAATTCTATCGTCACCGGCGCCTGGAATTCACGTTCCAGGCGCAGCAGCGAAGGCAGAAAATGATGGACGGCGGGATAGGCATCCCTGATCTCTTCGCCGTCGGAAAAATCCTTATTGACGGCTCCGACCGAACCCGCCATGATCTCTTCACCGAAAATGTTTTTGGAACTTTCGATCTGGCGGCCGCCGCCGAAACGCGGGTGACGGCTGTGGAGAACCCCCACCTGACTGTTCCGATGTCGCACGGTGCAGATCATCTTCTGCAGGATCACGGACGGAAACCTTGCCTCCCCCTTGGAAAACGCCAGCGTCAGATCGAGGTTGTCCTCAAAGAAATGGTAGGCTTCCCGGATGAAAAACGCCGTCTGGACAAGCGGATCTTCCACCAGGACCGGATCGATCTCACGAATCCGCTCGCACGCTTCGTGCACTTGGGAGCGCAGACGCGGGTCTCGCGCGGAAGGATATTTGATGGTGGAACGGGAGGAATCGACGCCCAGGATGTCCAACAGGTTTTTCAGATTATTCCAGAACATACGGTAGGCGACATCGGCCCCGTAGCTGTTCACCAATCCGGAGAAGGAATTTTCCGTAACCCCGACATTCAGATAGGTCGGCATAAAACCCGGCATGTAATCCGGCATAGCGCAGCGGACGGCGAAAATCAAGGGATCTTCCACCGAACCGGCTTCCTGGCCGGTCAGGTGTTCCAGGAAATCGACCGCTTTTCCTATGTCGCGTTTTCGAGCTCGATCATCATGCCGGTACACCTGCGATGTCAGAATGACGAAATCGGGAACCGGGTAGTCCAAAGAAGTCAGGCGCAGCAGATTGGCGCCTTTATGGCTTATCAGTTGGGCCGGAAGTCCTTCAGGGTGAGTGCACGGAACGACACATTCCCCTCCATCCCTGGGGAATCGAGAATGATTCCGCTCATGATCCTCCAGATGTTCACGCAGCCGAAGCCCGATTTCCCTCTGCGCGGGGATCTTCCCCTCTCGAGCTTCCAGCATCAACCGGACATAATCCAGATTCGCATGGGAATCGGATCCCAGTAAAAGCGGCAGATCCCGATCATGGAGGATCAATTCATCGATCTTCTTTCCACGGGAGGCGTACAGCTCCAGTTTCGGAGGCAGATATCCGTCGCCGCACACGGATTCCCTCCCTTCAAGGAAACATCGTATATCGTCCAGGATCCGCCGCCGACTGGGATAACAGCCGCAGACGCGAAAATCCTTGATCCGGTCTATGGAACGGCTGCCGGAGTGATCTCCGGAGCCGCCGCTCATCCCTCGTTTTTTCACTCCGACCTCTCCATCCGCGAATCCAAGCCGCGGCATGAACCCTTGTCTATAACACAGGTGGATAACCAGGTCAAATCCGGCGGTCTGAAAAAATAGGCGCTTGAGTTTTTTGAGATGAAACGGTACATTTCTCATGTGACCATATCCGATCGGGGCCGACAAGCATGCCGCCCCTTCCGAGGAGTCCTTTGATGAAAACAACGAAAGTCTGGCTTATTCTGGGGATCGCATGCTTCTTGCTGAACACGGCCTGTTCCCAATCCGAAACCGCAACCCTGATCCTTACAAACGGGAAAATCGCCTCCGTGGATCCGGATTTTTCCATCCACGAAGCCGTCGCCGCCAGGGGCAGCCGGATCGTGCACGTAGGTCGTTCACGGGATGTTGAAAAGTTCATCGGACCGGACACGGAAGTCATCGATCTGCACGGCCGACTGGTCCTGCCCGGACTCATCGACGCCCACGGGCATCTGCACAGTCTCGCCGATGAAATCACTTATCTCAACATCTCCTCCTGCGCCAGCTACCGGGAGATCATCGACAAAGTGGCGGAACGCGCGGCTTCGCTTCCCCCCGGAGAATGGATCATCGGAGGACGTTGGGATCACAACGATTGGGAACGGAAGGTTTTTCCAGAACACGGTCCCCTGAGCCGGGTATCCTCTGACAATCCGGTCTACCTGAGGCGGATAGACGGCAATTCCGCATTCGCCAACCGGAAAGCACTGGCCATCGCCGGAATATCCCGGGAAACGCCCGATCCGTTCGGGGGCGTGATCGTTCGCGACTCCAAGGGAGAGCCGACAGGGGTGCTGGTCAATCGAGCTATGAACCTGGTTCTCAAACACATCCCTTCCGAATCCGAGAAACAGCGCCGGGATAAATTTCTGAAGGCCGTGGAGAACTGTCTCTCAGTCGGTTTGACCGGAGTGCATGAAGCCGGAGTCGGTCCCCGGGAGATCGCTCTGTATAAAGAACTTATCGATCAGAAGCGGCTCAACCTCCGCATCTATGCCATGCTGGGAGCTCAGGAAGAATCCCCCCTGGAAGGAGACCTGGAGGATTATTTCAGGCGCCACCGCATCGAAGAATACGGAGGATATTTCCTTTCCGTACGCAGCATCAAACTCTTCTTCGACGGGGCCCTCGGTTCCCGCGGCGCGGCGTTTTACGAAGACTATTCCGATGATCCCGGCAACAACGGGCTTCTGCGCATCACGCCGGAATACATCACCAAGGTAGCGAAGGCCGCACTGAAAGCCGAAATGGGGGTTAACACGCACTGCATCGGCATACGGGGAAACCGCCTTTGTCTCGAGGCCTACGCGGCCGCCGTCAAGGAGTCGACCGACCGCGATCACCGCTTTCGCATCGAACACGCTCAATTCGTTCGTCCCGAAGATATCGCTCTTTTCACCGAGTATGGGATCATTCCTTCCATGCAGCCCACCCACTGCACATCGGACATGCCTTTTGTGGAAGATCGTGTAGGCCCGGATCGCGTGCGCGGCGGATACGCCTGGAGATCCTTTCTCGATGCCGGACACATCATCCCCTGCGGCTCGGATTTTCCAGTCGAATCCAATAATCCGATGTGGGGTATTTATGCCGCGGTCACCCGCCGGGACCGGGACGGAAACCCGGAATCCGGCTGGTATCCCGATCAACGGATGACCATCCGCGAAGCCGTGAGGGGATTCACTTCCTGGGCTGCCTATGCCGCTTTTCAGGAAGATATTCTCGGCTCCATAGAAGCCGGGAAATTAGCGGACTTCACCGTCCTCGACACCGATATCCTCGAGGCCGAACCCGCCTCCATCCTGACGGCCCGTCCTGATTTCACCATCATCGACGGCAAGATCCGTTTCCGGCGGGAATAGCGATCGGCACCGCGCATTCACGGCTGACACCGGCGCCGACGGATAGGATGTTTACGGAACAGAGAAAAAGATGAACAAGGAAGAGCTGCTGGAGAAAACGGAATTTTTCCATGATATAGGTGAAGCCGGCCGGAAGGAAATCGCCGCTCTGGCTGACTTTCGCGTCCTGCGTCGTCGTCAGGTGCTGTTTGCGGAGGCGGCGGAAGGCTCATCGTTCTTCGTCCTGTCTCGAGGCGCGGTCAATTTGACCAAAACAACGTCGGAAGGACAGGAAATCAGCGTCAAGGTCATCCGCCCCTTCGAAGTGTTCGCCGAAACCGTCTTGTTCGAAAACACCGCCTACCCTGTCAGCGCCGTTACCCTGCTGCCATCCGAGGTGCTTGAGATCAAACGGCGTGATTTTGTAAAAATGCTGGATGATCCTGATTTTCGCGACGCCTTCATCGGTATGCTGATGAAAAAACAGCGTTACCTGGCCCGGCGCATGCTTGAACTCACCCGCTATGACGTGGAAGAGCGTTTTATATGTTTTCTCGCCGACCGCTATGGAAAGCGGGAACAATACGACCTTCCGCTCTCCAAGCAGGACATCGCCGCCGCCATCGGGACCATACCGGAAACGCTGTCACGTCTGATCCTCAGGATGCAACGACAGGGCGACCTCGAGTGGAAAAAGAGTCGGCTCAAGCTGCGCCCGGATTTCTGGGCCGACTTCACGTCGTCGTGAAGCCGGCCTCCCGACCGGGAACGCCGGTTCAGCCGAGAGAACCGACGGCCGCTTCGACTTCCTTGAGGATTTCAGCCGATTTCACCAGCGATTTCATCCGGTTGTGATCGGGATACAAAGGCCGGTCGATATCCAGAAAATCCACATGGCGGCGTATGACCTCACGCGCCTTGGCCACGCCGGTTCCGAAACGGTAAGGCTTTTCTTCCAGCTTGTCTCTCAAGTCCAGCGCCTGAGCCGCCGCCATGAACTCGATCCCCAACACTCCACAGCCGTTATCCAATATCTGAAGATTCTTCAGCGCCGTATTCATCCCCATGGAGACGAAATCTTCCTGATCGGCTGCCGCGGGTATGGATTGGATGGAGGCCGGAACCGATAGGATGCGCTGTTCGACGATCTGCATATCCGCCGTGTACTGGCTCAGCATGAGTCCGGAAAACATCCCCGCTCCCTTGGTAAGAAAAGGAGGCAGCCCCACGCTCAAAGCAGGATTGTTCAAACGGTTCATCCGGCGTTCGGACAGAACGCTCACCATGGTCACGGCGGCTCCGATCATATCCATGGGAAGCGCAACCGGCGATCCCTGAAAATTGGCGCCGGACAGCTGTAAATTCTCTTCGGGGAAGAAAATGGGATTGTCCCCGACTCCGTTAAGTTCGATCTCCACCTGCTGCTTGGCCCAAGCCACCGCATCGTGCGCCGCTCCGATCACCTGCGGCGTGGACCGCATGGAATACGCATCCTGAACCTTGACCTTGAGCCGGCCTTCGGACAGATCGCCTCCCCGGATAAGTCTTTGTATGGACCGGGCGGACCGGATCGCGCCCGGGAACCCGCGCGCCTCGTGAAGTTTGGGGGTATACGGCTTCATGTTGGCTTTCAGGGCTTCCAGAGACATGGCGGCGGCGATCTCAGCCTGTTTCAACCAGCAGGCGGTGTCATACAGCATAAACGCGCTCATCGCCGTCAGCAGATTCGAACCGTTTATGGAGGCCAGGCCGTCCCGCGCCATCAACCCGGGTATGGGGATCCCGGCCCGCTCCATAGCTTCCCGGCCCGGCAGCATCTCCCCTTTATAAGTAGCGCTCCCCTCTCCCATCAGCAGCAGGGCGATCTGCGACATGGGCGCCAAATCGCCGCAGGCGCCGACGGACCCTTTTTGGCATACGAACGGAGTCACACCCTTGTTCAGCATGGCGGCCAATGCAAGCGGGATCTCGGGACGACAGCCTGAATTACCGTGCGCGTGAACATTGATGCGGCCCAGCATCGCTCCACGGACATATTCCCCCGGCATGGCATCCCCGATGCCGGCGGCATGATTGTATATCAAATATTTTTGGAAATCCTTGATCTGATCATCGTCCAAAACGATCTCGGAGAATTCTCCGATCCCAGTGTTCACCCCGTACATGATTTCATGAGCCTCGATCTTTTTTTCAACCATGGCCCGGCACGCCTTGATGCGCTCCATCGCTTCGGGATCGATTCTCACTTCCTCACCGTCGCGGGCGACTTTGATGAGCTGTTCGACGGTAAGATCAGCCCCATTAATCATGAATGTCATATTATTATCCTTTTTTAAATAATGATGTAGAACGACAGCACGAAAGATCGCTCAGGAGCCGTATAACATCCCCGATGCTCCGCTATCAGGTGTTTATCTTGAATGCCGCACCTTCGCCTGCGAGCCGGGCAAACCGCGAGCAAGGTTTTACGCTTCGAGAGTTTTGATAAGCTCTTCCACTTTAGCGGAAGCCAGCTTTCCCAGCCTTCGACAAACTTTGGGATCGACTCCGGGTTTCCGGATGTCGCCGCAGCGCAGAGGAGCGATGGTCTTCCACCAATCCCAATATTGGTTGACGGCCCGGCCGCACACTTTTTTCGCCGCTTCACGATCCGTGTCCAATTTGCCGGCGGCAAATCCGATCCCCATGACTCCTCCGGTGAGGAATCCGCAGAGTTCCTTATGCTGGACGCCGCCGCCATAGCCGGCCGCCGCCCAGACGTTGTCTTCCGATTCGCCGATGAATCTCAGCGCCACCATCAAAATCGATTCCGCACAGCTGTACCCGCCCGTGAAATATCCAATGAGTTCTTCCGCCATTTTAGAATTTTTCACCCACTCGAGTTCCTGGGGGGACAAGTCAACAGGGATTTCCTGAACACCTTTACGCCCGGTTTTGGACCAAGCCGGTAATGAGAGAAATGCCGGACACGCCAGGAGACCGGGAGTCGATCTTATGAAACGCCTTCGGGAAAGCAATCTGGTTTTAGGGTCCGTCATATAACCTCCTCATTTCAGGACAGTGGATTGAGTACAGAATCTACAGCATAACTTTAAGGTAATACCAGATATGGCGGTACAAATCAATGAAAAGAAGAAACCGAACCCGAAGGATTACGGGAACAGGAGGGCCGGATCACGCTTCCGACTCAAAATATCCTGAAAGATCTTCCCGGCAAAGCCCCTGCTTCAAGGCGGTCCGGGCGACCTCCCGGGCGACGTGCTTGTGAACGCTTCTGTCAAGAGGATGCGGGACCAGTTCTCCCGGTCCGGCGGAAGATGCGATCACCCGCGAAGCCGCCACCAGCATTTCCTGTGTGATCCTGGGGACGTTCGCATCGACGGCTCCCCGGAAAATTCCGGGGAAACCCAGGATGTTATTGACGGATTTCCCATCGGCGGCATAGGCGGCGCCCGCCGCCGATGCGTCCTCAGGTTGGATTTCCGGAGATGGATTGGACAATGCCAGAATGATCTGCCCGGGACGAACCATTTCCGGTTTGATCAATCCCGGAACACCGGTGGTTGCGATAACGACCTGGCATGTCGCCATGATCTCATCCAGTGTAGACGGCGTCCCTCCCCCTTCCTTCAACATTGCCATAGCGCTCTCTGATATATCGGCGCCCAAAACGGAATGGTTATAAAGATGCATCAACATCCGCACGATGGACTGCCCAGCGGCGCCCAGCCCGATCTGCCCTATGCGGCATTGATCCAGTTTGACACCGGCTAATTTAGCGACATTCAACAGGGCGGCGGTCGTGACGACGGCCGTGCCGTGTTGATCGTCGTGCATCACCGGCATATCCAGTCGCTCCCGAAGACGGCGTTCGATCTCGAAACAGCGCGGAGCCGAGATATCCTCCAGTTGGATGGCGCTGAACGTGGGAGCGATCGCGACAACGGTTTCCACGATGGTATCGGTGTCCTGCGTATCCAAAAGAATCGGTACGCCTGAGAGGCCGACGAGGGTTTCCATAAGAGAAGCTTTGCCCTCCATTACCGGCATGGCGGCTCGAGGACCGATATCCCCCAGTCCCAGGACCGCGGTTCCGTCCGTCACGATGGCGACAAAATGAAGGATGGAGGTGAAACGCCGCGCCAGGGCGGGTTCATCTTTTATCTGCAGGCACACGTCGGCGACGCCGGGAGTGTACACCCTCCTCAGCTGGCTGAGAGTGTCGATTTTATAGCGGCTGCGGATAGCGATTTTTCCACCCTGATGCATTTCCAGAACTTCATCCCGCACTTCCATCAGCTCCACTCCGGGGATATCGGGAATCAATCCTATAAGCTTCCGCATATGGTCCGCGTTGTCGGCAAAAACAACGACATCACGTACCATGGAAGCGCTTCCCATGTGCACGGTCTTTATTTCACCCAAAAATCCGCCGTTTTCACCGATCGTCGTCAGCAGCTGGCCTAAAACTCCGGTCTTCTGCGCCAGACGACATCGCCATGTGCGCATGGTTTTATTTTCCCACCACATAATTCAAATCCTTTATTGAGATATTGAGTAGAGAATCAAACTGTAACCGCAATTATACACGATATGCGGTCAAGCCTCAACCGGGAGCAAAGAGAGAAACGGGGGCCGCGCAACGATCACACCCGCGGAGAACCACACGTCGGCATGAATCCCGGGTTCCGGGCAGCCCCTGTAAAAGAGAGGATATCGAAAGGAGGATTATGACGCCCGCGGCGGATCCACATGGCCGGACAGCTGATCTTCAAGTTGATCCTTAGGCTTGAATCCGATGATACGATCGACTTCTTCGCCTTTTTTGAAAACCAACATCGACGGGATGGCCATGATTTGATATTTCTGTGCGGTTTGAATATTTTCGTCCGTATTCAGCTTGACGAATTTGATGTCGGAGCCCATCTTTTCGGATAATTCTTCCAGCACGGGAGCCACCATACGGCAGGGGCCACACCAAGGCGCCCAGAAATCCACGACAACGGGCTGATTGGAATCCAGCACTTCGGATTGAAAATTTTCATCACCGACATGAGTTATTTTTTCCATTTTGTTTACCTCCTTGAAGCTTAACTTTAATATTACAATATTATTATATAATAAAGAATGATATTGTCAAGCGGATTCCTTCATTTTCTGTTTTCATCATCGCTTCATTTCGGGAAATACTTGTCCATCATCCTGTACTGCACGGCTTCGGCGATATCCCCCGCTTGTATCTCGGAGCGCCCCTCCAGATCAGCAATGGTCCGGGCTACCTTTAAAACACGCGTATAGGCTCTGGCGCTGAACCCGAGCCGGTCGACCGCCATCTCCAGCAGTTCACGTCCTTTTTCCCCGAACCTGCAGTAGCGTTTCACCTCCCGGGTTTGCATGTGAGCATTGCACATCGCCCTCGAATCCGCAAAACGCGCATACTGTTTTTCTCTGGCGCTCACGATCCGCCTGCGCACCGTTTTCGATGATTCGCCGTTTTGAGGGGTGATCATTTCCCTGAACTCCACTTTCGGGACCTCGATCTGTATATCGATCCTATCCAGCAGAGGCCGGGATATTTTTGCGTAATACTTGGATCGGGGGGACAGACCGCTCCCGTTGCCACCCTCCCCCCCCGGCCCGAAGGGATTCATCGCCGCCACCATCATGAACTCGGCGGGGAACGTGAGTGAGATCGTCGCCCTCGACACCGTCACCCGCCCGTCCTCCAGAGGCTGGCGAAGATCATCCAACACCCTTTTTTTGAATTCAGGTAACTCGTCAAGGAAAAGCACCCCCCTGTGAGCCAAACTCACTTCCCCCGGCTTGGGAATGCTCCCGCCTCCGACAAGGCCGGCATCCGATATTGTATGGTGAGGCGCTCGGAAGGGGCGCTCGGTGACGGCTCCCCGGTTCCGCAGCAAACCCGAAGCACTGTAGATACCCGTTACCTCAATAATTTCCTCGAAGGTCATCGGCGGGAGTATGGAAGGCAGACGCCGGGCCAACATGGTTTTTCCTCCTCCGGGAGGCCCGATCATAAGCACGTTATGAGCTCCTGCACAAGCCACTTCCAATGCCCTTTTGACATGGTTCTGACCCCTGACTTCATTCATGTCGAATCCCGGATCGACATCCGTTTTCAGACAATCCGGGTCGAAGCGGGATGGCGTCATCGTTTCCGGATTCCTTAAAAGCCGGATGACCTGCGTCAGATCATCCAAAGCAAAGATATCGATTCCGGGAACCAGTGCCGCCTCTTTTTCATTAGGGGCCGGAATGACGATCCCTTTGTATCCCCGGTTTCTTGCCAGCACGGCCGCCGCCAGCAAACCCTTTCCCGATTTGAGGCGACCGTCCAGAGCCAATTCTCCAAGAAACAGATAATCTTTCAGCCTCTCCACCGGAAACAACTCGAGTTCACCCAACAGCCCCAAAGCAATCGGCAGGTCGAAAGCCGAACCTTCCTTTTTGCGGTCCGCCGGTGCCAGATTGATGATGATTTTTTTCGAGGACATTTTGTATCCGCAGTTTTTCAAGGCTGCCCTCACCCTTTCTTTGCTTTCACGAACAGCGGCATCCGGCAGACCCACCGTGATGAAGCCGGGAAATCCGGCCGTCACGTCCACCTCGACATCGACAAGGTAGGCGTCTATGCCGAGCAGGGAAGCACTCGCGATTTTTATGAGCATGGTCTCTCTTTGAGAAAGACGCGGTGGATCCTTTTTTTATATCACTTGGGATCAAGGGATTGGTCGGACCCAGGAGATGGAGTCGGCGCAGCTCAATCCGTTTTGTCGGTAAACTCGCGCGCCAGACTTTCGACCTCTTTTTCGATGTCCCGCTGCGATTTGAATTTGATCCGGGTGACGCGGAGAGGTTCTTTCTGAGGAGAAGACACGAAGTCGATATCTTCTTTGGTGGCCGGGGGGGCGGCCGGTTTCGGTGCCGGCTTTTCCGGGTCCGGCCGCTTTTCACCGAATATTTTTTCCCGAACGAAAGGCACGGTGAGTTTAGAAATCTCCTTGAGCGTCTCAAATACACCGTCGCCGTTTACGGCCGAGGATTCAACGAAAGGGAAGCCCTGCGGATTGAGAAGCCGGTTGAAGGTTTCGACCGGGATCAGATTATCGAGGTCCCGTTTATTGTATTGAAAAACCAATGGATTGCTGTTGATATCCATGGAAAAATCTTCCATGTTTTTTCGCAAACCATCGAAATTTTCCAGATTGGCATCGATCAAAGGAATTTGCGAATCCGCGACGAACACCACTCCATCGGCGCCTTTAAGCACGCTTCTCCGGGACGCATCGTAAAAAACCTGCCCGGGAACGGTCAGAAGTTGAAAATGGGTGGTGAATTCGTGGATCAAACCGGCTTTGATCGGAAGCAGGTCAAAAAAAAGCGTCCGTTCGATCGGCGTTTCCAGACAGACGAGATCCCCACGGTAGGCCTGATCCATCATGCTGTGGATATACCTCAGATTCGTCGTCTTCCCGCTCAAACCGGGACCGTAGTACACGATCTTAATCGCCAGGGTTTTGCTTGTGTAATTGATAAAAGCCATCGCTCCCGCTTCCGTTCTTCCTCTTGTAACACAATCAAAGGCCCGGAGTCAAATCGGATAACGTCCTGAAGCGACTCCGGCTTCAACCCAGTTTAGTCGCTCCGGTCTTCAAATATGTGAAAAGCTTATCGTACTTGGCGGCGATACGTGGCCAGGCATAGTGATCCCTTACATATTCCCGGCCGTTTTCGCCCATGCGCCGGCGGAGCTCGGCGTCGCTGAGGACCAGGTCCAGAGCCCCGCGGAAATCCGAATATCCTGAATACCAGAGCCCGCATCTTCCCTCGAGACAGTGCTGCTTGAGCGGTTCGGTCTTTTCCTGCACCAAAATGGGGGTTCGTACGGCCAGGGATTCCAGAGCGGCCATACAGAGACTTTCCAGATGGGATGGATGCACCGTCAGCAGAGCCGCAGCCATGGCGGAGTTTTTTTCATCAGAAGATAAAAACCCAAGATAGCGGATGCGCGGGTGCCGCGGCAGCTCCATGAGCTTTTTCCCGATCAGGACGAGAGAAAGATCGGGGTATCCGCGATCTGCGCGCACGAAATAATCGATCAGCTCCCCGCATCCCTTCCCGGGTTCGATCCGCCCGGCATACATGATGTAAGGCTTTTTCAGATCATATCGGCGGCAAAACGGCTCCGGATCCAGGGCCGGCGGGATTTCAACCCCGACCCCGACGATATCCTGGTATTTTCCCTCGAAAGAAAACAACCGGTTCAGCATGTCCCTTTCGGCGGCGGTGTTGAACATGAATGCTTCCGGCGCCTCAAAAACCTCCCGCATGATATCCAGATGCAGAGCGGGTTCGTCATGAGCCGTGGACACCAGCGTCTTTCTTCCCTTGATCCGTTTCAATCCCCAGTATGTGTTGTAATAGAGATAGGTAAAAAAGATGAAAATATCGTGCCGCGATTCCTCCCTTTCCAAAGCTTCGAGGAGCTGCGGACAGAAAGGACCCTGCCGCTCCATCCATTCGAGTTCATCTTCGCGGGAATGGGGATTAGAAAAGATCCGATCGGAATATTTATTGAACGATTCGATATCTCTTTCCTTCTCTACGGGGAAACGCCGGATATTCACCCCGTTCAGGATGGAGTCTCCGGAGGGGTATTCATTCTTCCATGTAATATAATCCTTGGCGGTCGTGGAAAAAACCGTGCAGTCATGGCCTTCCGCCCGCAGACGCTCCGCGATCTGGCGGCAGTGGAGTTCGGAACCGCCCATGACTTCTTTTCCGTACCTTTGAACCACGAACGCGACCTTCATTTCAGATCTCCGGCATTCCATCGCTCATGCGAGGATCTCCTCGAGCAAACCGAGCAGACGCCCTTCCATCCCGGCTGTCTGAAAGGCTTCCACGCGTTTGCGCTGTCCTTGGATCACCTTACGACGAAGCTCCGGATCGCTTTTTACGATGTTCACCAATTCGGCAGTACGGACGATATCTTTGGAGTCGATCAAGATCCCCGCTCCGTCCAGAGTAAAGGGAACCGCCGTACAGTTGTAAGCCACGATCGGCACGTCGAACACCATGCTTTCCATGAAAGGAAGACCGAAACCTTCGTGTTCGCTCAGGGAGAGAAATACGTCGGAAGCCTTGTAAAGGGCATACATCTCTTCATCGGGGATATGCCCGGTAAAACGGATTTCCTCCGGGTTCAGGTAAAATTCATCCGCCATGCGCACCAGGCTCTGGTAATACTTGGGAAGCGAAGCGGTCTTTCCCACGATCACCAACCGCACCAGAGGGGAGATGAACTTTTTGTAATAGAAGGCGACCTTGATGAGATCTTCGATCCTCTTATTGGGAACGATTCTTCCTACAAAGAGGATATTGGTGCGGTCGTCCCTAAAGAGGTCATGCACGAAACGGCTGTGAGGACGGCGATATTTTCCAAAGTCGATAAAAAGCGGCAATTCCGCGCTTCTGGTGAAACCGAGCGCGATCAGTTCTCTTCGATTGTACTCGGAATCAGCCATGGCCAGGGAAACATGCGGGATCAGGGTAAGCAGCTCTTCGCGTCCCAAACGCGAGATCCGCGCCATCTCCGGGCTGTATTCAAGAAAGAATTTGGGGGGGGTGATATTATGGTAGATGATGGCTTTTTTACCCGGAGAACGGATCAGGCCCCGAGTCAGGGGAGATGGAAGCGCGTAATGCAGGATGGTGACATCCTGGGGATCCGGAACCGGAAAAGACGCAAAGGGACGGGATTCGCATTCCAGGCCGCTGTCGCAGTCCAAGCGGTAGATCTCGGAAGAAAATCCACGGGACCGGAAAAAATTCCGCATGTGAAACGCCGTGTCGCCGATGGCGTCGCCGCGGTGGAATGCCGGGACCAGTTGATCAACCCTCATTTCGATTCACCTCCGCGATATGCTTCATGAGAATCCGCGTAACGTTTTCCCTCTCATATCGCTTCAAGGCTTGCATCTGTCCGTCGATTATTGCCGCGCGCAGCGTTTTCTCCCGCTCAAGGGCATGAATCAGGGCGGCGGCCCCGTAAAAATCCTTTTTCCGCAGCAGAATCCCCCCTCCGTTCATGGTTTCCGCGACGGCGCCCGCATCATAAGCCACCACCGGAATCCGGTTCTTGAACGCTTCCAACAGCGGCACCCCGAAACCTTCGTGCTCGCTCATGCTCAAATATACATCGGCCGTTTTAAAAAAAGCCGAAAGCTCCTCGAACTCCACATGTCCGGTGAAATGAACATCCTTCAGATCGAGTCGATCCACCAGCCCGAACAGGGCCGCCGTATAGCGTTCCATCCCGCGGGTATCGCCGGCAAGGATGAGTTGAGAATCGGGATTGAACTCGCGTTTGTAAAAATAGAAGGTTTTGATGATGTCCTCGAATTTCTTGTTCGGGATAACGCGTCCGACAAAGAGGAGAGTCGTTTTTCCATTGTCGAAGATACGCTTTATGACGGGATCGCCTTTCCGGTCGAATTTTTTCAAATCCAGGAGAAGCGGCAGCACGCCGGTCGACCGGAAACCCAAGGCGTCCAGTTCCCGGCGGTTGAATTCGGAGTCGCCCAGCGCCAGATCCACTTTCTCCGGAAACAGTTTTATCTCCAGGCGTCCCTTATAGCATTCGCGGCTCAGGATCCGGTGATAGTCCAGGAAATACTCGTAAGGAGTGATGTTGTGGTAGATCATGATCCGCTTATCCGGTATCCGAAAGAACATCTTCGAAACCGGTGAACCGATGGAAAAATGGAAGATAACCACATTGTCCTTGGAACTGTATTTCTTATATTCCCGGAAATCCTTGATATAACGTGCCATGCGCGGTTCGTAAAAACGAATAAAAATCTCCGATTTATGCCCGGCGGCCCGCAGGGCCCTCCGGATCTCAAGCATTTCGTCGGAGATGGCGTCTCCATAACTCAACGAGGTGGCGAACTGATGAATTTCCACTAGGACTCCTTCTCCAGGTCGTCGAGGATCGCCAGATATTTCTTCTCGATCACTTCCCAGGTATAGTTTTCCTGAAAATACCTCCGCCCGTTATTTCCCATGGCGGCTCGCAGCGGCGCCGATGCGAGGAGCAGGCGCAAGCCTTCGCGAAATTCAGGATAGTTTTCATAAAAAAGTCCGGCATTGCTTCTCAGACATTGGCCCTTCAGCACTTCACAGCGGGAATTCGCCAAAACGGGTTTTTCCAAGGCCCAGGCTTCCAAGGTGACCATGGAAAGGCTTTCGTAAAACGACGGGATGGAAAGCACCTGAGCCCCTTTGAGAGCAGCGAATTTATCCTCTTCGGAAAGGAATCCCAGGTAGGAGATATCCGGATGAGCGGGGATCTGAAGCTGCGTGCTGCCGACCAATGCCAGTTTGATCGGCGAACGGGTTTCCCGCTTGAAGCGCAGGTAATAATCGAAAAGCTGTTGACACCCCTTGTTCTCGTCGATCCTCCCGATATAGATGATGTAATCATCCAGACCGGGGTGTTTTCGGCGAAAGCTTTCGCTTTCTATTTTATCCGGGATCACGCTTCCGACTCCGACCACGTCCCCAGGCACATCCTGATTCCGCGAAACTCGATTGATCATGGCCCGTTCTTCATAGGAGTTGTAGACGAAAGCGCGCGGCAGCCGGAAAAGATCCTTGAAAATATTCAAGTGGATCACGGGATCGTGCTCGGCGGTGGGAACCAGGATGCTTTTCTCCGGCACGGTCCGAATCCCCCAGTAGGAATGATAATAGCGGTAGCTGAAGAAAATGAAATAGTCGTAATCCTCTTCATGTTCCTTGATGTACTCGATCAGTTCCGGAGAAAACGGTCCTTCTTCTTCCAGCCACTTCAGCTCGTCCGCTTCGGTGTGCTCGTTCTCCAGGATTCGATTCTGGATCCGGCCGAAGCGCTCCGGAACCCTGGGCCTGACCACGGAGAACCTTTTGACCGGCACTCCATTGACGATTTCATCCCCCCGGGGATAATGATCCTTCCAGGTTATATAATCGAAAGCCCGGGTGGTCAGTACCTCGACATCCATATATTTCCGCATATGTTCGGCGATCCAGCGGCAGTGAAGCTCCGCCCCTCCGCTGATCTCATTGCCGTACCTCTGGCACACGAACGCAATTTTCATTTGAAGACTTCTTCCTCCAGAGCTTTTTCCCTGCGGCCCAGAAATTCAAAATCCTTCTCCGCTATCCTGAGTTTAAGCTTCAAGTTTTCAGATTCGATCTTGAGTTTCGTGATCTCAACCACGAGGTTATGCTCCAGCCCGTGCATGAGTTTGATATATTCCTTGGACCTGCCGATATCTTCAAAAGCTTTGTTCACCCGCTCGTTCACCTCTGCATTGATCTGATGCATGGTGCTGTCGAGGGCGAAATCGCCCAGCCGTGCGGCTACGGCATCGAGTCTTCTGTTGGTGCGGTCCAGGGTTTGGATGGTTTCCTGCAGCTGTTCATGAACGGGAAGCACCAGCAGCTTGATCAGCGGTGAAAACGGCCGCATCACCTTGATGAGAATCCTCTTCAATCGGGATCGTCCGCCGCCTGAACCGGGAGGTTCGGTTCCGGGACCGGGGGGTTCCACCTCACCACCGTGAAAAGCGCCGGGATCTTCCGGCTCCGGCTCGGCGGCCACTTTTCGCTTGATCTGCCCCATGATATCGGCGACATCGATATGGTCGTAGTCGATCCTGATATCCGCGTCCGATTGCACCCCGTTCTTCTCTTTCTTCTCTTCAGCCATGTGCGACTCCTCCGATCCGTCGTTTCTTATGCTTCATCGCTGAAAGGGATCGCGACATTCACGCTTTGTACGTCCTGAATATCGGGAAGAGGATTCAGCTTCATTTCCCGGATCTCGCGGATCTCTCTTTCAGTGAATAAGCCGTCTTTCAATTTTCCGGCGACGACCGCTTCGATTTTCCGGCGCAGATGTTCCTGCTCTTCCGCGGTCAGGCAGGGAATCTCGATAAAATCAGACATGACATTCTCCTCAATGTGACATCACCGATATCCTATATAAATTCCGCCAAGTTTTCAAAACCAAATTGACCTTTCTAATAAGGATTCCGCCTCCCGTCACTTGATATACCCCAGAGCACGCAGCTGCTCCTTGAGCTTGTCGTCCATCTCCGCTTCCGACCGGCTGCGCCGGGGCGCCTGCCGATGCTTTTCCTGGAGTATCTGCAGCAGGTCCTTGACGAGAGAGGCATCCTTATCAGCGATGTTTTCGGATTCCCCGGGATCGGAGGCCAAATCGAAAAGTTCCAGGGGAAGCCTCTCCGGAGGGGGCTCGACATATATATCCCGATCGCCCGGGCGGAAGCGCTCGGTGACGATCAGCTTTTTCCGGCCCTGGTTTATTGCCATCTGACGCGGGATACGGGATTTCAGGACATTCCCGGCCAGCTCGGCCGTGAACGTACGATCGCCTGATTCCCGGCCTTCCAACAGTGGCAAGAGGCTCCTTCCGTCGACAACCCCCTCGAGGGGAACAGCGGAAACTTCTTCCAGTATCGTCGGCATGATGTCGACCAGGGAGACGATATCGGAAATCCGTCGGCCCGCGAACCTTCCTCCGGGGAATTTCACGATCAAAGGCACTTTCAACGACTCGTCGAATAGATTGTGACGGTGCCCCCATCCACCGTGCTCGAAAAATTCCTCTCCATGATCACCGGTCACCACTATCAGAGCCCGCTCGTACAGACCGAGGTCCTTGAGCTTTTGAATCAGGGGCCCGATCAGCTTTTCATCGGTATAACGGATCTCGCCGTCATAGAGAGCAACGGCGTTCCGGTGTTCCCGATCCGGAAGCGGCCGGAATACGCCCTGCTCCCCCCCCAACCGGCCTATGAGGTTGATATCGCCCCATTCCGCATCGTCGTCGAGAAACATGCGGCGGTAGGGATAAGGACAGGCATAAGGATCATGCATCTGGTATGTGTGCAGAAACAGAAAAAAATCATTCCCGGCGCCGCGCTCTTCCAGCCAGCGCTCCGTCGTCATATAGAGGTACTCGGCTGAATTCTGTCGAAAAACGCCTCCGGCCCCTTCTTCGTAGGTGTCGAATCCTTTCGAAAATCCGTATATCGAGCTGACGAATCCGCCTCCCGTAAACGCCGTACAAAAAAAGCCTTCCCTGCGCAGATGGTCGGCGAGTGTGGGAAGAGCCGGGTCCATACGTTCATCATCGAGAAAAACTTGATGGTGGACGCAGTCCAGCGCCGTCAGCATGGATACGTGTGAAGGCAGTGTCCAGGGGGACGTCGCATACACATTTTCGAACATTACGGCGTCCTCCAACATGGAATCCATGTTCGGACTGGTTTCCCGATCGTAACCGTAACATCCCAGGTGATCAGCCCGCAGCGTATCAAGAGAAATCAGGATCACCGCCTGCGGCCGCTGGGGAGGAGTGAGCAGAACGGGGCTGACCCAGAACGAGAAGCGGCCCGCATCCCCTTCCGTCACAAAATGCAGCCGGGCATCTTTCAGCTGATAAGGAAGCTCCAGCCGCTCCCGAAAAAAAACGGAGGTCCGCTGTTCTTCGATCGGCGGCGAAGGCAGGTATTTCCGAAAGACCGTTCTGGATCGCTCGTTCGCTTCCAGAATAACGGAAAAACGCACTCCCCCGCTTTCTGAAGGCGGGCCTGCAGAGGTTCCCGCATTGGCGTCCCGGACGATGCCGATTCCGAAATCCAGCACCGAGGATTCGTTGAGATCGGAGGTCCAGACATATTCACTGCGGGGAGGAGAAAAAAGGATATCCAGGTCCGTCCCGCCTAATCTCAATTTCCGCTTAACACCGAAAGGATTTTCCCGGATCCCCGCTTCGGTCAGCAGCGCTGATTTGACCGGAAACCTCCGTTCGGGTTCCCGCCCAATCCCTCTGCCCTCTTTCAGGGGGGATGTCAGGATATCGCTTTCCCCTATCCCGTCCAGGATTCGGGACATGTCATTACGGACTGAAGCGGGACGGGCGCAAGCGCCCATGAGAGCGACGACAAAGGCCAAAATCAGGATCTTCCATTTCATCGGCATCATTATTTCTCTTCCTGGAGATTGTAATCAAAACCCGCATCTTATTCAATCTTTGTCCGAATGATTTGGATCATCGGGAATCCTTCGGGCCGGATGTTTCCAGCGCCCCCCCTTCGCCCCGTTCGGCGGCCCGCATATTTGTCTTTCATCCGTTTCTGTACTATGATGGCGCCGAACGGAGGGTCCGCATGGAATTGAGAAATAAAATCAGAATCGGCGTTATCGGCGGCGCCAGCCCCGATTCCACCGCACGCAAAACCGCCGGCGTCGTCGGCCGCCTGATCGCCGCCCAAAACGCTATCCTCGTGTGTGGAGGACTCGGCGGAGTCATGGAATCGGCTGCACGCGGGGCGAAACAAGCGGGGGGATTGTGTATAGGGATCCTTCCCGGAAACACGCCTCAAGCCGCCAACCCCCACATCGACGTACCCATCGCGACCGGCCTGGGCTATACCCGGAATTCCCTCGTCGTCATGAATGCCGATGTCTTGATCGCCATCGACGGCTCATACGGAACCCTGAGTGAAATCGCCTATGCCAAAATTTTCGGAAAAACCGTCGTCGGCATCGGAACCTGGAAAATCAAAGGAGTCATCCCGGCCGAAACCGCGGAAGAAGCCGTCGAAAAGGCTCTGAAAGATTTTTTCCCTTTGATCCGATAGTACGACCCGTCCCTCATCCGACACATTCGGCTCCACATCCTCCCAGCCCCGACCGAATATCGCCATCAACCGGGATATATGCTATAATCGATAGCCTTAAATCCGCACAACGCGTAAACACGATACCGAATATTCACGATGATCAAAGAACCTCCCCGAAATTACCGGTTGCTCCTTAGTTATGACGGAACGGACTATCATGGATGGCAGCGACAGCCTCAAGGAAAAACCATTCAAGGCGTCCTCGAACAAGCCCTTTCACGTATCGCCGGCAACGAGATCCCGGTCTTCGGCTCCGGCCGTACCGACGCCGGCGTTCACGCCCGCGGACAAACCGCCCATTTCAAGGGCGCGTTCCGATTGCCTCCCCCCGAATTATTGAAGGCGCTGAACGGAAATCTTCCCCGGGATATCCGCGCTTTGAAGTTGGACGGGGCCGCTCCGGATTTCCATGCCCGCAAATCCGCGATCGGAAAGATCTATTCCTACCGTATCGCAAACACCGAGACACTGGATCCTTTTCAAATGCGATACGTTCTCCATGATCCTCATGCGTTGGATATGGAATCCATGCAAACCGCCGCATCCCTCTTCATCCGGGAAGCCGACTTCACACCGTTTTCATCCAACCGTGAGCTGAATCCCGTCCGAAAGATCATCCGTTCGGAAATCGAACGTGTCGAAGGAGAGATCGTTTATACGGTGGAAGCCGGTGGATTCCTTCGCTATATGGTGAGGTGCATCGTGGGAACGCTGCTGCAGGTCGGACGCGGGCGTTATTCACCTGAAGAAATCGAAACGTTTTTCCGCCGCGGAAAGCGCACACGCGAAATCCCAACGGCCCCGCCGCAGGGGCTCTGCCTGATGGAAGTCAAATACGGTCCGGAGCACAGCCTCCCCTTCTTCCCGCCGACGCGAAAAGGCGCATAAGAAAACGGCGCTTTCGTAAAAGAAAAAACAGGTACGGTCCGTGTCGCGGGAAATTCAGGTAAGGATTCCCGCCGTTTCTTCATTCATCATGTTTTTTTTCCACCGGCATCATTTTGAGCATAAGGAGAGCATCCTCGACGGGGCGCTGATAATACTGCAACCGCTTTCCCACGATCCGAAAACCCAATTTTTCATACAGTTTTATGGCTCCGGAGTTCGAGGGCCTCACTTCCAGGATGATACGCCGGAATCCCATTCTCTTTCGATGCCGGAGGATACGCCGCAGGACGCATTCTCCGACTCCCATCCTTCGGTATCTCGGGTCCACGGCGATATTGCTGATCTGCGCCTCTTTCTTGTCCATCCAGGTTATGACATACCCGATGATCCGATCTTCGGGGACATAAATGATGACCAGCGGTTCGGAGATCGATTCATTATCGATTTCTCCTTCAAAAGTCGAACGATGCCAGGGGTTGGCGAAAGACAAACGTTCGATGCGCATCACGGCTTCAAGGTCGACTTTGACCATTCTGCGCAGCAAAAGCGTATTTTCCGGTAAAACGGATTTATGGATGATTTTCCTCCGCCTGAGACTTCCGGAAATAGAGCGGCCGGACATCGCGAAATTCCAGCCCTCGATTATCCTTCAATATCTCGAATCCGAGCATCCCGATCTCCCGGGCGGTGAACGGGGATCGGGATGAAAAGCGGGCTTGGGTGCGGAAGCGATCGAGAATATTTTTTCTGAACGGGGAGACTCCGCTTCCGACAAACGATATCACCCTCCCTGAGGGAAACCGGGAAAACAGATCATCGGGAGCATACAGATTTTGCGGCACCAGGACCTTCCGATTCGATTCCCGCTGTTCATACAGCGCTCCGTAGACCTCTCCCTTCTTGGCATCCATCAGCGGGCAGATCAAGCGGTTCGAAGAGGAGCTCAGCTTGCAGGCCAAAGCCTCCAAAGTGGATACCGGGGCTATCCTGCATCCGGTGGCATGCGCGAGCGCCTTGACCGTGCTCATCCCGATCCGGATCCCGGTGAAGGATCCGGGGCCCACGGCCAGGGCCATGCCTTCCAGATCGCGGATCTCAATCCCCATGGAACGCAGCAGAAAGTCGACCGCCGGCAGCAGCTTTTCCGAATGGGTGAGCCCGGCGTCGAGATTGGCTTCGGCCAAAAGCCGTGCGTCTTCGAGAAGCGCGATGGACGCCGCCGGAGTGTTGGTGTCAACAGCCAGGATCAACATAACGGATTCACCCGGAATTCAGGTCTTTCGCATAAGCGAACAACCCGCCCGCCCGCAGGATATCCATTTGCACTCCGCTCATGGGGTCCATTCGGAAAGACGCGTTCCGCGAGCGATTGACAAGCTCGCCGGACTGGAAATCAACCGTGATCTCATCTCCGGTCGCCAGACCCCCCGAATCGATCCACGCCGGGAGTTCTCCTCCCCGCATCAGAGGAAATCCCGAATTCACGGCGTTCCGGAAATAGATGGCTCCGAATGAAGGAGCCATCAGCAGCCCCGTTTTCAACGCGATGAAGCAATCCACGGCCTGCTGCCGGGATGACCCGGCGCCGAAATTGCGCCCCGCAATCACGATGTCGCCGGGCCCGGCTTTTTGCGGAAAATCCTTCCAGCCTTCCAGATTGCCCAACGCATACGGACCCATCCGATCCAGTTCGGTAATATGCAGATATGCGTTGTGAAAAATCTGATCCGTATCGATATCTTCTATCAAGGTCCCGTTATTCGTCTGGAGGATCCAGACTTTCCCCGTTATCGGCTTGACAATCATTTCAAAGGTCCTCCGGATCGGCTATCGTCCCCCGCACGCAGGATGCGGCCACCACAGCCGGACTGGCCAGATAGTTTTTTCCCTTACCCTGCTTTCCTTCAAAATTCCGGTTTCCTGTGCTGATCTGAACTTCGTTTCTTCCCGTCAAGCCGATATGGCCTTCCGCGCAGCCGCCGCATCCGGGATTTGAAACGATGGCTCCGCTTTCAAAGAGAGGAGCGAGCAGGTTTTCTTCCAAAAGCTCTCGATAAACCCGGCGGGTGGCCGGTACGAGCTTCAACATGACCCCGGATTTGATGCGCCGGCCTTTCAATACACGCGCCGCGTCGCGGAAATCCTCGATCCTGCCGTTGGTGCAGCTTCCGATGAATCCGGAATCGATTTTTGTCCCTTTCAACGCATTCACGTCATGGACATTGGTGGGGAGCGACGGGGCCGCAGCCTGCGGCCTCAGGTCTGAAACGTCCACCTCCAGGATATCGGAGTAGACGGCATCGGCGTCAGCGGGCTCCGGGCGGTCGTCGCGGCCGGTGGCGGCCTTGAGCTCGTTGAGAAAAGAATCGGTCGTTTCCGGAACGAATCCGATGATTCCGGCCATTTCCGTGACCATGCTGCAGAGGGTGATCCTGCCGGACAACGAAAGTCCGCGTACGGCGGGTCCATAGAATTCGACGGCTTTCAATGCCGCCTTTTTCGTTCCCAGCTTTTTGATCACCGCAAGGGTGAGGTCCTTGGCCGTGGCCGGCCAGGAAAAATTCCCTTTAACGTTCACCCGGACGGTTTCCGGGACTTCGAACCAAGTTCTCCCCGTCTTGAACGCGAAGGTGATGTCGACATCCCCCATGCCCTGACCAAAACAACCCACGGCACCCAGGATATTCATATGGCTGTCCGTTCCCACCACAGTGGTCCCCCCGGCGGCCAACCCTTCCTCGATGAGAACATGCGAACCGATGCCGCTGTCGACATCGAATACGCGGTTACCCTTGCGGGAAGCGAATTCCCGGCAGATCTGCTGGTTATCCGCGTATTTGAGAGAACAGGCGGGAGCACAGAGATCGAAGGTGAAAAACGTCCGATCCGCGTCCGCAAGCTTCCCTTCTCCGTATTCGCGATCAAAGTTTTTCACGACATTCGGGCCGCCGAAATCCCGGGCGGAACGAACATCCAGATCCATCCAGACGATCCTCCCGGGACGGACCTCATCGCGCGTATGGTTTTGAATGATCTTTTCAATTATCGTCTTGCCCATCTTACCTCTCATCGCCCGGAATCCCCCCGGGATTCCCGCCGGCGGCCGGATTAGATCTTCCCCGCAACGGCACGCCCCACATCCAACGTGGAGGATGTTCCCCGCAGATCGTAAGTGCGCACCTTCCCTTCTTCGATGACCGCGGCGATCGCGTTTTCCAGCGCTTGGGCGGCATCTTTTTCACCCAGCCAATCCAGCATCATCTTCACGGCCAGAAGAGTTGCCGTGGGGTTGACTTTGTACATCCCGTCATATTTGGGAGCGGAGCCGTGGGTGGGTTCGAACACGGCATAGTTTTCACCGATGTTTCCGCTGCATGCAAAACCCAATCCTCCCACCAGCTGGGCGGCGAGGTCCGAGATGATATCGCCGAAGAGATTTTCAGCCACCAGAACGCCGTAATCCTGGGGATTCTTAACCAGCCACATCGCCATGGCATCGACATTCGCTTCCCACAGTTCGATATCAGCATACTCTTTAGCGACACCGCGGGCGATGTCCAACATCAAGCCTCCGGTCTCACGCAGCACATTCGGCTTCTCCACGATCGTCACGTTTTTACGTCCGTGGGCCCGGGCGAAATCAAAAGCGGCACGCATGATACGGGTACAGGCTTTCCGGGTCATGATGCGGGTGGAAAGCGCGATGTCATCACCGGCGGTCGCTTCGAATTTTCTCATTTTCGGGTGGAGCATGAGGGCCTCTTTAACCTGCTCGGGAAGCGGGTGGAATTCCACGCCGGCATACATGCCTTCCGTGTTTTCCCGGAACATCACCAAATCGATATCGTCACGGTAATTCAAGGGATTGCCCGGATAGGCTTTGCAGGGCCGGAGATTGGTATATAGATCGAATTCCTGGCGCAGCCGGACGATGGGGCTGAAATAGGACAATCCCTTGCCCTGCAGATCATGATCCAGTTCCTTGGCCGCATCTTTTTTGGGTTTGGATGTGATGGCGCCGAACAGACAGGCATCCGTATTCCGCATCAACTCGATGGTTCGCGGGGGCAGCGGATCTCCTTCACGGCACCAGAATTCCCAACCGATATCCCCATTGATGTACTCCGCGTCCAGATCAAGCTTATCCAGCACAATCATGGCGGCTTCGATAACGTCCTTGCCGACCCCATCACCGGGTAAAACAGCTATTTTATACTTTGACATGAGATCTCCTTTTCCGAGCCTTATTCCGCTGATCCGGACGGCTCCCGTCAACTCGTTTTTTGAATAAAGGGATGATAGTACAGTTTATTAAAAAGTTCAAATCCGTCCCCTCCGCTTCCATGGGGCCGGCGGCCTTCATACGAAACCGGCGGTCACCCCATCTTTAGAATCGCCCTTACGATTTTATTTTCTCCGCTTCCAGCCTGCGTTTGGTATAGGCGATCAGACCTCCGGCATCGAGGATTCCCAGCACCGATTTCGGAAGGCGCGCAAAGGGAAAATTCCCCTGCGGCGTGCGAATCTCTCCTTCGATAAAATCCACGGCGATCACGTCTCCATCCGCAAGAGCGGCAACCGCTTCGGGACATTGAATAACCGGCAACCCCTGATTGATGGCATTGCGAAAAAATATCCGGGCGAAAGACACGGCGATGATCGCCCTGACTCCCGCCGCTTTGAGACAGGTCGCGGCCTGCTCCCGTGAGCTTCCACAGCCGAAATTCTTTCCGGCCGCAATATATTCACCGCTTTCGACCCGGGACGCAAATTCCGGATCGAGATCCTCAAGCGCATGACGTGCCATTTCCTCCGGCTCCATGACGGCATAGGTGTACTTCCCCGGGAAAATAACATCCGTATTGACGTTGTCTCCGTATTTCCAAACCTTGGCTCGTTTCATAGATATTCCCTCGGATCGGTGATATATCCCGCGACCGCGGAAGCGGCAACGGTTGCGGGAGATGCCAGATATATTTCAGACTCCCGGCTCCCCATCCGGCCTTTGAAGTTTCGATTGGCCGTACTCAAAGCCGTTTCTCCGGGAGCCAGAATCCCCTGATGGGCTCCCAGACAGGGTCCGCAGCCCGGGTTGAGGATAAGGCATCCGGCCTCGGCGAATATCTCCAGCGCCCCGCTGCGCAGCGCGGCCAGATATTCCCTTCGGGATGCAGGGATAACCAAAACCCTCACTCCCGGATGCACCCGGCGGCCCTTGAAGATGCGGGCGGCCGTCTCCAGGTCCTCCAGTCTTCCGTTCGTACACGTCCCGATCAAGGCCTGTTGGAAAGGGATTCCCCGGACTTTCTCGATGGGAACGACATTATCCACGGTATGGGGACATGCCACCTGCGGCCCGACAGTGCCGAGATCAAGCGTCAGCACGGCGGCGTAATCGGCATCAGCATCGGATTCAATCCCATCGAAATCTCCACGAGCTCGATCCCGGAGATACTCCAAGGTTTTTTCATCCGGAACGAAGTATCCGTTCTTGGCTCCCATCTCCGCGGCCATGTTGCAAAAGACCAACCGGGAACCGATCGAAAATTCACCGGCTGCGCCGCCCGCATATTCCACAGCCATATAGTTCGCCCGGTCCGCGCCTTCGCGGCCGATGAGATGGAGGATCACATCTTTGGCGCTGACTCCCGCCTGCAGCCGACCGCTCATTTCGATCCGGATCGTCTCCGGAACCCGGAGCCATATCTCATCGGTTGCCCAGACCGAAGCCACTTCCGATCGCCCGATCCCGGCGGAAAAAGCTCCCAGCGCTCCATAGCTCGGGGTGTGGGAATCCGCACCCAGGATCAGGGCTCCCGGCAGAGCGAAACCTTCCTCGGAAAGCACCTGATGACAGATCCCATGGGAAACATCGAAAAAATGCTTCAGCCCCTGAGCGGCGACGAATTCCCGGATATTCTTATGATTGAGAGCGTACTTTTCCGCGGCCGCCGGCACCACGTGATCCAAAATGATGATCAACTTGTCCGGCGACTTCACTCGATCGACGCCCAATTTTTCAAACTCTTTGATGATCGCGGCGGTATTGTCGTGAGAAAGGACACGATCCGGTGAAACCGTCACGACCTCTCCGGCACAAACCGGCTTCCCGGCTTTCCTCCCTAAGATTTTTTCAGAAAACGTCTTGCCCACGGTTGTTCCTCCTCCCCGTTTTCCCGATGGCAGGGATCCCGGATTTCCGGAACACGGCGTGACCGCATCCCGCCGATATTCCGTTCGTTTCTCTATTTCCGTCAGATTTTCAGAGATTCGAAATTCACGAAATCGGAATGGTTGATGATGATCGCTTCGATCGTTCGGCGCGCTCCATCCCCTTCCCGCGAATGGGCGGCGATCATATGCAGGATTTCATCCGGAATATCGTACCGCGCGGCAAAAGCCGCGCCCGAGATCGGGTGTCTGAGAAGTTTCCCCCTCTCACTTTTTACGAACCGGCCGTTGATCCGCTTGTATTCGAAAAGTTTTCCGACATCGTGGAGAAGAGAACCGGAGGTCAGGTAATCCATGTTGATATTCATCTTGCCGGAATACTCCCGGAGCATAACCTTTCCGGTTTCACGGGCGCACAGGGTAACCGCCCGTGTGTGCATGGCCAGATCGATATCCGTTTTCTCAATCAGGAGGGTGAACGGGATTTTCGGCAGATCGTCCACATCCCAACCCCCTTCTTTCAGAGCATCCTCCCAGATCGTTATGGTCTTTTCCCGCAGATCGGGATCCTCTATCATCTGGAACTCCGGCATCAAGGATAAAAGTTTTTTTCGCATTAGGGCTCCCTTTCAGAAGGTCCGTCATATTCAAAAGCGGTCGGATGAATCTTGCGCATGGTCTTCATTCGGGTTTTCTCTTCGTTTACCTGCGCCACCAAGCCCGGGACCCGGGCGATGATGAAAAACGCGTTGCCGATTTCAGGCGGAATATCAAGGTCGCAGAGAACCGCGGCGATCGCGCCGTCGACATTGATGGGCAGTTCACGACCGAATGTCGTCCGCAAACCTTCCTGGACGGCGCGCGCGATGCGGATAAACCTGCCCGTCAAATCCAGTTCATCGGCCAGAGCGAAGAGTTTCGTCGCCCGAGGATCCCGGGTATGAACCCGGTGGCCGAAACCGGAAGCACGCTGCTTGTTTTCCTTCATTTCACGCAGTAGGGCCGCTACGGCTTCCTGCTCGGAAACCCCGTCAGCCTCCATGCGGTCGGCGATTTTAAGATACAACCGCATCGCGTTTTCGATCGCGCCTCCATGAAACCTCGATATCGCAAGAACGCCGGTTGCCACCGCGGAATTCAACTCAGCCCCCGTCGAAGCGACCGTCCGCGCAGCCAGCGCAGAGGGAGGACTCGCTCCATGATCGATGGAGGAAACGAAAATCGCATCCACCATCCTGCCCACGGCGGCACTCGGCATCTCGCCTTTCAAGATCAGATAGACGGCTTGCGAAAACGAGATGCGTCCCATCAGCTTATCCAGGGCGTAGCCCCTTACCGAAAGTTTATTGGGATGGACGTCGGTTATCGACGTTTTCCAGCTTAAGTCACTCATTCTTATCTCCCTTCATGAGCTCAATCGTTTTGCGATTTCGGGTATGTCGAATATGGATTCGGCGATATGGACGCCGACCGAACGAAGCCGCTCAACCTTACTGGCGTAGGACCCGCGCGTCCCTTCCACGATAGCCCCGGCATGAGAAAACCGGGTTCCTGATTTTGCGGCCTTGCCGCCAATAAAAGCGATCAGCGGTTTTGTGAATTTCCCCAGTTCAATCATGTCCGCGACACGTTCTTCCTGAGTGGTTCCGATCTCTCCGAACATGGCTACCATTTCGGTTTGTTCATCGTTCTGAAAAAGCTCGACCACCTCGGGATGAGCCGTTCCCACCACCGAATCTCCACCGACGTGAACAATCGTGCTCTGTCCCATTCCCGCCTGGGTCAGGTAATAGGCCATGGCCGAAGTCATCCCTCCCGAGCGTGAAGTGACACCCACTTTCCCGGGCCGGAACCACTGCCTGGCGGTTTCCGCTCTCCCTCCGATCATCCCCAGGGCCGCTTTGCCCGGGCTCAATAGACCCAGCGTATTGGGCCCGACGAAACGTGCGCCCTTCTGCTGAGCCCGGCGGGAGATTTCCAACACATCATAGATCGGAACCCGGTCCGGAACGATCGTAAGGAATTTCACCCCGGCATCGATGGCTTCCAGGGCGGCGTCCTTCACCAGGGCGGCCGGTACGAAGATGACGCTTGCGTCCAAAGGTCCGACCCTTTCCCAAGCTTCCTCGACCGTATCGAAGACGGGAAGCCCGTAGACCTCCCCTCCTCCCTTTCCGGGGGTCACCCCTCCCACGACCTGGGTTCCGTAGTCACGCATCAAACGGGTCCGCACCATCCCTTCGCGTCCGGTTATCCCCTGGACCAGCACTTTAGACCGCTCATCGACTAATATGGACATCTTGTTTCTCAATCCTCTCTTTTCGGACTCGATCTCTTACCTTTCCGGGGGCGATCGGCGGCTTTCGTCTTCATCCCGCGCATCCGCGTCTCGCGATATTCCGGCAAACCCGGAATCGGTAGGTGAATGGCAATCGCTTCCTGTTCATGAAACATGCAGTAGATTTCACATGCCAGGCATTCCGTACATTTTCCTTTTTCGGCGTCCTTTTCACTGATGGAGAGCACCGGTCTGCCGTCCCGCAGGGTCAATATCCGAGCGGAACACGCTTCGATGCATCCACGGCTTTCACAGGCTCCGCATTTGGCATGGTCGATCGTCACCCGCCCCGTCATGGTATCGAAGGCATAGGCTCCGCTCCGCTGCACGTAATCAGGCATGGGCCTCAGTTCATGGCGATGCGATTTATTTTCGGCGATCAACGTCTCCAGGCGCTCCGCACAATCCTCGGGAGAATCGTCCCGGCCGTAGCCTTCCACCTTTCCGGGAATATCCTTGAGATATTTATTGAGGATTTCGATCGCTTCCTCCTCATAGTTGCCTCCCAACCGAATGACGGCGGGGATATCGAGTTTCTCCTCATGGAACGCTTTGACAAGGCCGCGCGCCGAGTGGAATTGTTCCTGGCTGGCGACCCCGGATCCGGAAGCGAAATAGGCTTTTATTCCCGGCTGTGAGAGAATGACCTTAGCGGCCCGGTAAACCTTGCTGGCCGACGGATTTCCGCTGGTGTCACAGTAGTTGGCCAGCTTGAAGCCTTTCTTGAGGACGGCATCCATGGACATCATGGATCCTCCGCCTCCGGCTCCGTTGAAACCGAGGAAGGTTTCTTCTCCGGAGAGGTCTTCGGACATCTGAAGAAAGTAAAAAGTCCCCCGATGATCCCGTTCCTCCACCTGGTATGCGATCATCTCCAAGTCGGTTGGAGGGCGATCGAATTCCCTTGCGATGGCGATTCCCAGTTCGGGATGCCGATAAACGGCGTAATCATCAACGGTGAAATGACAATCCGCAGCCAGGAAACGCCCGTCCTCCGTCATGACCAAAGGATTCATTTCCGCCGATCGGGCATCATATTTTTGAGCGACGGCATAAAATTTCGCCAATACCTTCGTCAAGGGATTCAGGAGCTCGGGAGCGATTCCGGTCTTCCTCAGCAGGTTCCTGGCCTCATAGACCTTGAGGCCGCGGCTGACATCCACCAAAATCCGCGCCACCTTTTCGGGATGGAGACGAGCGATCTCCTCGATCCCGGTTCCGCCCATGGAGCTGAAAATTACGCTGGGGGATTTTGCGGCATCGTCGATGACCAGCCCCAAGAAATATTCCGACCGGATAGGCAGTTTTTCCTCGACCAGGATTTTTTCCACGACGAAGTTTTTCACCTGCATGCCCAGCATGGTCCGGGCCGTCTCTTCCGCCTCTTCCGGGCTGGAGGCAAATTTTATGCCGCCCAGACCGGCTCTTCCCGTCACCCAGGCTTGTATTTTCAATACGACGGGCCCGCCGATTTCCCGGGCGATCTCGGCCGCCTGTCCGGGAGAATCCGCAACACCGCCCTTTGGAATGGGAATCCCGCCTTCCCGCAGGATCTCCTTACTCTGATATTCGTACAAACGCGACACTTCGACCGTCCTTATTCTAAGGTCTCACCATTATCAAACCCTATGGTTTTTTTGTCAACTCAAAGGAGGAGGAATCCCTCCGGAAGCACAGCGCCCAAGGCAGCAGGCGGGAGGGGGAGAAAAAAAAGGAGGCGGTTTCCCGCCCCCTGATTTAATTGTTTTCGTCCCTGAATGTTTATTCAAGCCAAATCTTCACGGTCTCATCATTCTCCATGACCTCGATCACCACCATGGGACCGAGTTTCTTCAGCTCCGCAAGAATTTCCCGGAGATCGAGATCATAAACGTCCCTACCGATACGGCAGTCGGGCGAGTCGTGCCGGATAAGCAGTTCCAACAGGGACAGCGGCAGCGTGATCCTGACCTTGTCTTCACCGCTTCGCTCATCGGTCACCAGGACCTTGAGCCACTTCGCTTCACCGCTTTCAATCCGCTTTTCATCCTTTTTGACGGCTTTCTTGATGGCTTGAAGATCATTGTGGTTGCCCTCCGCAAGAAGGAATCCCGCGGACAAGAGCAGCGCCAGGCCTAGAACCCATGCCTTTTTTGTTCGTTTCATTTTTCTCCTCGCATTCATTCGATCCAGATTCTGAACAGTTTTTCATCGCTCTGGATCGATATGATGTTTTCCTTCACTTCGGTCAATTCCCGGATGATCTTATCCAGGTCATAGCCTTCTTCCCTCATTTCCTCTCTTTCTTCGGCCGGAATGGCGCTCAAGGCCAGATCGGCCAACGCCCAGGGGATATCGAGCGAGAGCTCGGGCCGTTTCATTCCCTTCCGAAAAACCCGGATCTTCAATATTTTCGCCCGGTTCCCCGAAGTTTCCTCGACGGCCTCGAGTTCTTCGGGATCGATCCGCAGCAGAGCGATTTTGGCCCGGTCTCTCAATTCGGCATCATCCTCCTGCTCGAGGATCGCCTTGAGAACCGGAACGCTTCTGCGGGCGACGACCCCGTTCTCGATATAACTCAGTTTAAAGGCCGCATAATACCGGACGACACGGTTGGCACTGTTCAACCTCCGTTCGATCTCCTTCTCCAGAGACGTCTCCCCGTTTTCGAACATTTCGTAAGCCAGATCGATGATGGCGATCTCTGATTCCTCCGCCAGGCTTGCATTGCGATCGGAACGCCGGAGGTATTCCTGATACGCCCGGAAAGCGGCCCGCGCTTCACCCGGTATCTCCTGCAGACACCTTCCCTTATAGAAGAGGGCCTGGGAAAACCAGGCGCTTGCCGGATAATCCTTCATCAGGCGGTCCAATCGACTCAGCGCCTCATCCCAATTTTTATCGAATATCAGGATCTTAGCATCCCGAAAGAGCGCCTCATCGGGCCGATCCTGCGGCGCAGCCCGGATACAGAGGAGAACCAGAAACAATAAACTGAATCCCAGGACGGCTTTTTTCATTTCATACCTCATTTTTTTCCAATTCATGCTGAAGCAGATTGATCTTCAGCAGCAGCTGCTTCTTCCCGATATAATTCTGTATGTTCGAGATCTCTTCTTCGGTAAGTCCGTCGCTGACCTGGGCGAGCTCGAAGATCAGCATCTCGATTTGATCACAGATCTGCTTGGCCTTGGCCATACGGAATTTATCCAGCTGTCGATTGATATATTTTTTCTGTGAAAGCAGACTCCTTGCCTGACGGGACGCCACGTCTCCGGACCACATCCGAGCGGCCCCGGATGGATCCGCCTGGACGAAATCCAACAAAAGAACCTGACTTTTTTCCAAATAATCCAGTGTTTCGCGGCGGGCCATTTCCAGGTCCACCTTCTCCAAAAATTCTCTCGAAACGGAATACGCCTTCCCGGTTGACGGAGAGCGGCGGTCAGAGCGCATCCACCAAGTGGTCGTCAACACCCCCAGCAGGGCTCCCGTCAGCAGCGCCGCGAGAACCGGCTTCCAATGAGTTCGGAAGAAAAATGCGCCTCCACCAGCAGATCCTTCCCACGCCGGAGTGCGGATTTGATCACCGAAAACCCTGTCGGCCATCCGCTCCGGAAGACGATCCCAATCGATCGGCGCCATCGCCTGTTCGAAATCGGGCGCGCCGGATTCCGCTTCCTCCATGACCGCGGCCATGGAAGCCGTCTCACGCCGGCAGCGGGGACAGAATTCAAGATGGGCTTCGATCCTCTCCCGATCTTCTTTGCCCAGTTCCCCGGAAAGATATGCCGGCAGCCGCTTGTATGTTTTTTTACATTCTCTCATATTTGCCTCCCCAGGTAGGGATTCATCAGAATTCTCATCTTATGAACCGCCTTGAAATGCAGGGATTTAACCGTCCCCAAGGCCACGTCCAGGATCTGAGCAATCTCCCGGTAATCCAGTTGGTTGAAGTGCTTCATCACGAAAACCGTTCGCTGCCGCTCCGAAAGCCGGGCGAGACAGCGTGATACGATCTGCCTGATCTCGGAAGACCGGATGAAACCATCATGATCCGGAAGCGCCAGGTTCATTTCATCCAGATTCTTATTCTTCATTCCCGTCAGAGAGTGGTATCGGTTTTTCCTGTACGCGTCGATGCAGAGATTTTTGGCGATCTGGAGCAGCCAATTTTGAAAATCCTTCCCTCGCTGGTACATGTGCGCCTTTTTATAAAACCGCAGAAACGTTTCCTGAACGATGTCCATGGCATCTTCCCGGTTGCGAAAAAAAGAATACGCCAGCATGAAAACCTTTTTTTGATACAGCCGGGAGATGCGTACAAACGCCTCCCGGTCGCCGTTTCGAATCCGGCTCACCAAACGATGGATTTCATCGGTGTCCGGCATGGATGTCGTATCGCGGCCGTCCGGATCTCGGCCCTTGGGATTTTTCGGATCAATCGATCCAGACCAGCACTCGGCTTTCTTCATCATTCATCTCAAACAAAAGTCCGGGAGCACGATGCTTCAGGTCACGAACGTCAGTCCAATCGAAGTCGCACCGTTTTCCCCATTCCGCCGCTTCGCGGCTGTTCTCATCGAGATCTCTACAAGCTTCCACCACGCATAAAGGCGCCTTGACCGTAATCAACTGATTCTCGGTCTCGTCGTACAGAAGCACATTGATCCGGCGCGACGCATCCACCTTGGGAAGCCGGCGCTGGATCTGCGCGATCTCCCTGCGGGCCCGGCGGAATATCCTTTCGGGATGCCTCACATCATCCTGCACCTCAACATAGAGACATGCGCTCATCCAGAGGGGGAGCAGGATGATAAGCCCCAGATACCGTGTTTTTTTCATTTTGTTCATGCCTGACCTCTTTTTGTCGATTTCATTCCGTTCTACGGCATGGCCGGCAAAAAGGTTCACGTTTGAAAATATTTACAGCGGATCGGGTCGAACCGGCCGAAAACGAAACGCATGCATCGGGATCGTCGAGGGCGGGCGAACCGCGGATTCACAAACCGGGAATGGATTCCTATTTATATTTCATCCATCTCAGGACTTCCCCGAATCTCGGCCGTTTCCCGTACATGAGGATTCCCACGCGGTAGATCTTGGCCGCAACCCATATCATGAGCAGGATGGAGAGCAGCAGCAGCACGATCGAAGCGCCGATCTGAAGCGGAGGAGGGATCAGGATGCACACGCGCAGCAGCATCAGGATAGGCGCAAACAGAGGGATCAGAGACAGCACGACGGACATCGAGCTTTCCGGACTGCGGATGACGAACATCATGAGCAGGATCGGAATCACGAGAAACATGGTGACCGGCATCATGAGCTGCTGGGCTTCCTTTTCGGAGTTGACCATGGAACCGATCGCGGCATAGACGGTTCCGTAGAGAAAATACCCCAGGATGAAAAAGACAACGAAAAAGACGAAGATATAAACCGGGATGGTCGGGATGCGGATCCCGGCCGCTGAAGGCATGACCCCGCTCATGAAACGCCCGCCGTATTGGCTCAGGGCCACTCCGAAAAGCGCCCAGACTCCGTACTGCGTAAGGCCGACGGCGGCGATCCCCAGGATCTTTCCGCTCATGAGCTGGAACGGTTTGAGAGAGGAGAGAATGATTTCCACCATTCGTGAATTTTTCTCCTCGATGACGCCCCGCATGATGATAGCCCCGTAAAAGATCAGCGTCATGTAAAGGATCAGAACCAGGACGTAAGCGATCAGGAAGGTGCCGCCTCTGTCTTCCTCCGCTCCCTGCTTCGTCACTTTTTTGGTTGTCAGGCGAACGCCGCGGGTGTATTCATTGATTTTTTCCGGATCCAAGCCTTCGCCGCGCAAACGTTTTTCGATCACGACGCCGTTAAGCGCTTCGTTGATCAAACGAGTCTTATCGAAATCCGCTACATGCAGGGAAACGAATTCAGCCTTCCCTTCCTCCGCGACATCGGCGGGGAGATAGAGATATGCGGACAGTTCCTTGGCCAATACTTTTTGATTCAGATCCGACAGGATTTCCTCGGGATTTCCCCGGGGAGGGACCTCCTCGAGAAGATAACGAAGACGGCCGTCCTTGAGCTTCATGTCCAGCTTGGATTCCAGCCCCGCATAGATCACCCGGCTTTCATCGACGACGGCGATCGTCTCCTGATCTTCAACCGACATCATGGAAAACACCATGGGGATCAAAATGATCCCCGCCATCAGGACGGGGCCCAAAACGGTTCCGATGATGAATCCCTTGGACTTCACCATCTGAAAGTATTCCCTTTTGATCACTGTCAGGATCTTGCTCATCTCCGTCCCTCCACCTTATCGATGAATATCGCATTGAGGGTCGGCTCCTGGACTTCGAATTTTGATATCCGGATCCGGCCCACTATTTTGTGAAGCAGGGCCTGTGGATCAGCGCCTTCGTTGAGCTTGATCTCCATATATTTTCCGTAGTCATCGATTTTATCGACTTCGGCCTGACCGCTCAGAACGGAGGCATCCCCTTCGTATTCCAGAATGACGGTATTCTTCCCGTAATCGTTCTTGATCCGGTGAAGCGGGCCTTCCAACACCATCCTCCCTTTGTTGATCAGGCAGATATCATCCGAGATCATCTCGACCTGTTCCATCCGGTGCGTGGAAAAGATGATGGTTTTTTTATCCGCCTTCATCTCCAGCATGATGTCTTTCATCAGCTTGGTGTTGACCGGATCCAAACCGGAAAAGGGCTCATCCAATATGATCAGGCGCGGCGAATGAATGACCGTCGCGATAAACTGGATCTTCTGCTGCATCCCCTTGGAAAGCTCCTCGACTTTTTTATTTTTCCATTCCGTCAGTTCAAGCCGTTCCAGCCAGATATCGATCTCTCGCCGGGCATCGGCTTTCCTGACCGACTTCAACTCCGCCAGAAACATCAGAAGTTCGCCGACTTTCATTTTTGGATACAATCCTCGGTCCTCCGGCAAATATCCGATTTCCTGTTTCATGTTCTCATTCATGGGCTGTCCGAAAACCCGCACGGATCCGCTGTCGGGGATGATGATATTCATCACCATACGGATGGTGGTGGTTTTTCCGGCTCCGTTCGGACCCAGCAGACTGTATATACCACCCGAGGCGACGGAGAAGGAAAGATCCCTGACGGCAAAAAAATCTCCAAATCGTTTCGTGATGTTGTCGATCTTCAAGGCATTCATGAAATTGTCCTTTGGCTGAAATTCACTTCACAGGAAGATTGCCGGCGCCCCGGGATTGATGGAGATAGGGACCGAAAGGGTCAACAGGAAGGAAATCACCCTCTCCTATCCCCGAGATTCGCTCCGATTGTTTTCCCGATTTCATTCTTATATGACATTTTTCGATTAAAATCCAGAATTTTCTTGGCTCGGGATGCCGCAACAACCCGGGGAAAGGGAGGACAAAGGTTGAAATATTTCTATAAAGACTCCCGGCTTTCTGCTATAGTGAAACAAAGTACAGATCAAGGTTGCCGAGGTATTTAACATGAAAAAGCAAAGTTATATCTTGATTATCTTATTGATCTTTTTCATCCTGATGCTCGCGACATGCGGAGCTTTTTTTCTTCTCGAATTCACCTCCCCCCCCTCCGTGAAAACCCAGTCCTACCTGGAAATAAACCTGTCCGGCGGGATGCAGGAAAAGGTCTCACCGGATCTGCTTTCCACCATGATGGGCGTCAAACCGGATATTTCCCTGCATGACGTCTGGATGAGCATCCGCAATGCTCGCTCCGATCGTCATATCCAGGCACTGGTCGTCAATCTGGGACTCCTCCAGTGCAATTGGGCCAAAATCAGTGAGCTTCGGGATATCATCCTGGATTTCAAGTCATCCGGCAAGAAAACCTATGTTTTCATGGAGGAAGCGCTCGAGTTCGATAAAGAATACTACCTCGCCACCGCCTTTGATGAGATCATCCTGCACCCCCAGGGATATCTGGGTATCAACGGGATCGGCGGTTTCACTCCATTTTTCAAACACTCCCTGAAAATGCTCGGCATCGAAGCCGAGGTGGAACATGTCGCAGAATATAAAACCGCCTATCACATGTTCACCGAAGATAAATTCACTCCCGCGCACCGTGAAATGATGACGTCGATCTACGACAGCATCTTCAGTCACTACATCCGGACCATCGCCGAAGCCCGCGTAAGGAGCGAAGCGGAGATGGCCGATTTCATCGACCGCGGTCTCTTTCAGGGCCCCGAAGCCCGGGAGGCGGGCCTGGTGGACGGCCTGCTGTACCGGGACGAGCTGGAAGACAGGCTCCAAACGGACAACGGCCGTTTATCGCGCGTCTCCCTTTCCCAGTACCTCCGCACCCGCCCTTCCCCGGAAGAATTTTCCCGGGGGGAAAAAATCGCCCTCATCTACGAAACCGGCACTATCCTCTCCGCCGAAAACAGCCGCGGGATCATGGGCAGCCATACCATCGCGCGCTGGATCAAGCAGGCCCGCAAAGACGATTCGATTCGCGCCCTGGTTCTGCGCGTGGACAGTCCCGGGGGATCCGTGGTGGCGGCGGATACCATTTGGCGGGAGGTCATTCTGGCAAAAAAAGAAAAACCCGTGGTGGTCACGATGTCCGATGTCGCGGGTTCCGGAGGGTACCAGATCTCCATGGCCGCCCACGAAATCATCGCCCAGCCCCAGACACTGACCGGATCCATCGGCGTTATCTTCGCCAAATTCAACCTGGAAAAACTTTACTCCAAACTGGGAGTGACCACGGAAAGGATGACCTTCGGTCAAAGAGCGGACATGTTGTCGCCCTACCGCTCGGCCACTCCCGATGAAAAGAAAATGCTGCGTGATAGCATCCTATGGACCTATGACCAGTTTCTGGAAAAAGTCGCCGCCGGCCGAAACATCACGAAAGAAACGGCGGATGGACTCGGGAAAGGCCGCGTCTGGACAGGACTGCAGGCCAAAGAAAACGGCCTGGTGGATGAAATCGGCGGACTCGCTCTGGCCGTAGAGCGGGCCAAAAACCTGGCCGGGATTCCGGACGAAGACGATGTCCGGCTGGTGGTTTGGCCGAAACGCGTCTCTTTCTGGGAAAGCTTCAGGGCGAGACGAATCCCGCAAACCCGTTTGTTTCCCGACACCGACATGCAGAAGGCCCTGGAGACATACCGGATGCTGGAAAAACAGCAGATCTGGGCGCTGATGCCGACCTGGATTATTCATAAAAATAGTCAATAGGATTCAGCAAAACCACCCTTTTTATCTTCTCTAATATCAATAAGAATGGAAAAATTGCCTATTTTCACCTTCCAGGCAAACCGATCTCTCAACATCGGCTTCGTTGTTGCACGCTCGACGTACCTCAGTACGCCTCACATGCACCTTTCTCGCCGCTCCCGCGAGCTCGATTCGTGAATAGTCCAGGGACCTGGATCACCCCGCAGTAATCCAAAAAATATTCAAGGATCACATCGGTCAGCGATTATCTCATCCTCCGCCGCTAAGATGAGCCGCCAATCTTTTGGATAAAGCCACAATCGTCAAAATGGGAGGCATTCCCAATGGTGAAGGAAATACGCTGGCGTCACTTACAAACAGGTTTTTGATTTTCGTTTCCTGATTCTCACTGACGACTTTTCCGATCCGAGCCGTACAACAGGGATGGGCGGATTCGAAAACGCCTGTAAATATGGAGTCACGCCGGGCTCCCGCCGCCAAGAGAATCTCTTTTTTTATCTTATGAGCTTCGCTCAATTTAGCTTTGTCTTTTTCGGTTAGTTTTTTGGATATTCCCCCGTTTCTGTGCACTTCGCCGGTCTGTTCATCACGTATTTTTGTCATCATTCCAATCAGATGCCTGGTGTCGATCCGGCTTGCTTGAAGCATCATTTGAGCCTGCTGAAGCTTTCCTATCTTTCTGGGATAACGCCCATCCATATCTCTCTTTACGAAAAACGGGATGTACATATAAGGTGCGGTAAATAATTCTCTTTCTTCAATCATCCGCTCAAGATAAGATCCAAGAACGATTTCTCCCTTCATCCCGACATCATCCGTAAAACCATAAGTCGTCTGGAAAACATCTCCAGCCAGCCCCTTTCCGGCTTCGCTGATTCCCGAATTCTGAAGAATGACGGGGGTCCCCAATGCCCCGGCCGATAGAATAACGTTCCGGCCTTCAATCATCAGGGTCTCCCCACCGCGGACAGCTGAGATTCCCGTCACACGCCCGTTTTTATGGAGAGCATGTGTCACTTCGGTTTTAAAAAGAATATCGGCTCCGTTATGGATAGCCTCGTCCACGAATTCCACACTCGTCCATTTAGCATCCGCGGGACAACCGAACATACACAAACCGCATGCCTTGCACTTTGAAAAATCGACGCATTTTGGCGTGGGCTTCATCTCCCAGCCCAGGGAAGCCGCTCCCTTGTTGATCCTTTTGGTCCCCTCACCCATGAGTGCTTCCGGCATCAGTGTGACGCGTAGATCCTTTTGAGCGGAATCAAGCTCCCGGGAGAGATCGAGTCCCCATTCATCCAAGATTCTCTTCGGAGGTTCCACGGCATTTCCCATGGCCGCAAAGGAGCCTCCTCCCAGGACACGGGCTCGCCCGAACCAGATGTCGCCGTCCGAACGAAGGGCCTTTTTTGTTTTATCCAGAAAAATCTTGGAAGCGGCTTTGATAAAACCTGTCTGATTGAGACGAGAACCATATTCCAGGATGAGGATGCTTGTATTCTTACGCGACAGTTCTCTGGCGACCGTTCCTCCCCCCGGCCCCGTGCCGACAACAATATAATCATATCGCTTCTTTAAACTCATTTTCCGCTACCCCCCCCCAAAAAAATAGGCCAGGCTAATTTTATTTTCAACCGTATCAATATATTTTACAAGTCATTTCTCAGCGTCAAGCCTGCCCCCGCCGTTACTCCCTCCGATCCGCCGACGACCCACCCTGGTATTAAGGTGAAAACCAAAGCGACAGGGAGACGGCTCTCGGCACCAAATCCGGGATAAGGCGTGTGAGAATCAGAGTGCCATACGGGGCCGACCCGCCCACCCTCGTAATAAGGTAAAAACCATACCACAGGCCCTGCACGTGCCTGGATGAGCCACGCGCCAAGGTCGCGCCAGCGGCAAGGAAACAGAGCGTGAGGCGTAGTGACCTACGCCGATCGGGATGTGACGAAGCCGATGCGATGAGATTGGCACGCCCGAAGGGTGAAGTATGTCGAAAATTTAATTAAAAATCTTGTGAAAAATCCATTTCGACATACTTCATGGCTCATTCAGGCTAAAAGGCGAAGGAGGATGGGCATATGGACTTGAACGCACAAAAATTACAATGATTCCAATCCGGCTTCGCCGCAAAATCCTCCGCCATGATCCCTGCTTGCGCTTCCCGGATCCTGTCTTCAGCACGGCGCAGCTCTCCGTCGGTTTTCCGCGCATGTCCGATGATATCCGATTCCAAAAAATGCAGCCGTGTTTCCAAAAGCGGAATCTTGTATGAACGCAGGAATGAAAGCGCATAGAGATCCATCTGCAGGCTTTCACGGGTTCGCTTATCGGCCTCCCGTTGGTTTTTCACCGCGCCCGCTTTAAAGTCGATGATCACAGCACCCTCGTCTTCCCGGTCCACCCGGTCCCAGCGCCCGGCAAACCGGATATCCCCCAGCGACCACCTGAAATTCTTTTCCAGCATCCAGGGCGCGACCGCGGATTTTTCTTCCCGCTGAAAAAAACGGCGCAGCGCCCGCTCCCCTTCCGTTCTCCGCTGCTCCTCATGCTCGCGGCTCAAGAATCCCTCGTTGATCCAGCGGTCTCGGTAGAGGCGGATGAAATCCTCCTCCGAAGGTTCGATCCCGGCCTGCTTATTCTTTAAATACAGGTGGATCATCCCATGCAGCACCCGCCCGTAAACCAGATTGTGGTGAGGCAGCACCGGGATCCGCATGACGTGGTGGTACTTGTACATCAGAGGGCAGGTCAGATAGTGGTCCACCTGGAGAAAGCTGAGAACGATCGGGGTCTTTTCGCTTACAATGGACGGTCGAATAGCGGAGCTGCTGCGCGGCGCATAGCGCCGGATCTCTTCCAGCGCCGATAAACGGCGGGCGGCCTCCGGAGCCCGAGCCAGATTAAGCGCTTCCAGGACAAAAGGGCTGACCTTCTTGGGTCGTTTCATCCCGTAATCCCTGGCCCATATCAAATACAGCTGCTGTTTGGCGCGGGTCATCCCCACGTAAAAAAGGCGCCTTTCTTCCTGGATAAAGCTGCCCGGGACACTGTCGTCCTTGATCAGTTCATTCGGGGCCGGGATCCTTTCCACGCGCTCCCGGCCCGGGAAACGGTCCGCGATCAGACTGACCATCAACACGACGGGAAATTCCAGGCCTTTAGCCTTGTGAACGGTAAGGACATTGACGGCATCTTCCTCCAATTCGGCTTCCGCCGAAGCCGGATTGTCTCCGACATCCTCAAGCAGCTCCAGGTGCGAGGCGAATGCCTGAATGGAGCCGTCCGTGCTGAGTTCGGAAAAATGTTTCACTTTATCGAAGAAAACCCGAATGTTCTTTATCTTCAGCTCGGCTTCCCGGTCCGGTTCCTCGATCAAACGTCCGAGATAGCCCGACTTCTCCAAAAACAGATACAGAATCTGACCGGCATTGCGGACGGCGGACTGACGAACGAAAGCGATCAAATCTCCGAAAAGCCTGCGAACGGCCTCCCGGCCGGCGGCGGAGATCGCGACCGGAGAACGGTCTTCATGGATCATACGGAAGACCATGTGGAGGGAATGGTGTTTCTTGTGCGCGTAATTTGTCGCCAAAGTCAAATCGTAGGCGTCCACGCCGTAAACCTCGGACAATGCCAGATGAAAGAGACTCCTGCTGTCGTCGAAATCAGTGAGCGCCTTGATAAACGAGACCAGGATTTTCACTTCTTCCCGTGAATAAAGCCCCCTGCTGCCGGAAAAACGAAACGGGATATCCCGAACGTTCAAGGCACGCAGAAAAGGATCGGCGTCCGCGTTGCGCCGCACCAGGATGGCGATGTCGCCATAGCGGAATCCCTCTTCCAGCTTGGACCGGATCAACACCCCCACTTCATCGCATTGGTGCGAAAGAGTATCGAACTGCAGCAGATGTATGCTTTTTTCATGGGAGGGATTGACGGCATGAAGTGTTTTATCGATGTTTTCGCGGACCTCCAGGCGATCGGGATTGTTATGTCGGATAAGCTGGTGGGACGCATCGAGTATGGACTGGGTGGACCGGTAGTTCTTTGTCAGTACGATTTTCCGGGCATGAGGATAGATCCCGCGAAAATTCTGAATGTTGCTCAGAGATGCCCCCCGGAACCGGAATATGCTCTGATCGTCATCCCCCACCACGGTCAGATTATCATGCGCTCCCGTCAGCAGTTTCAGCAGTTCGAACTGAACATAATTGGTATCCTGGAATTCATCGACCAGAATATACCGGTATTTCCGTTGAAATTCCCGCAGGACAGCGGGCCGCTCGCGGAACAGCTCCACGACCAGAGCCGCCTGATCTTCGAAATCGATGTTCCCTTCTTGCCGCAGCAGTTTTTGATAGACCGCATAGACTAGGGCGATCTCGTGGTGCTTGAGCGCCGACTCCCGGTCGGCGTCGTCGACGGCCTCGCGCTTCAATCCGCGTGCAAAACGGAGGTACTCCTCCGGATGTATATCTTCCTGCTTCAATCTTCTGATCGCCGTCAATAGCTCCTGTATATGTTTCGTCGGCCGATGAGAAGGACGATAATATTTCAGGGGAAACCGGAAAAGGTTTTCCCTGAAAAAAATGGCCTGCTCCACTTCATCAAGAAGCTTGAAATCCAGATAGTATCCCAGTTCATGGGCATGGTTCCGCAGCACCCGTTCTCCGAAGGAATTAAAGGTGGAGATCTCAACGAATGAGTAGCCGTAGGGGATCAACAGATCGACCCGCTCTTCCATTTCGTGTGCGGCCTTTTCGGTGAAGGTCACGGCCAGGATCTCTTCGGGCCGGGCTTGTTTCGAGCCGACGAGATGGGCGATGCGGTGAGTGATCACCTTCGTTTTCCCGGTTCCGGCTCCCGCCACGATCAGCAGCGGACCTTTCCCGTGAAAAACGGCGTCTTTTTGTTCGGGATTCAGTTCCTCGGAAAGGTCATCCATAACGATCTCGACAACGCGCGGAGTTTGTGACGGCCCGGCGGATTCCATGCTCCCGGCAAACAGCTTCGGGACTCGAATTCATGGAAGAGATAAAAGGGGGACGCCGTTTCTTATGGGAATGGATCATGCACAACCACCACCCGGACCCCGGGCCTCCGACAAATCATTTGATGACCACGATTTCATCCGGTTTGACCAGCCAGAGTTTTTCACGGGCTTTCGGCTCCACCGCATCGGGATTGATTTCCAATTCTCTGATCTCTCTTTCGAGTTGTCCTTTCCGCTCGGTCAGTTCCCGGGTTTCACGGACAAGGGCGTCCCTTTCCTTCTGGGCCTTTCGGATCTCTAAAAACCCCCGGTTTCCAAAGAGGGACGCGATCACCAGGACCAAAAAAAAGAATCCCCCTCCCGAGATCAAGAGTTTACGGCGAAAACTTATCGATCTGTTCATTTCCTTTTTCATCGGTGAAGCGACTCCATGCCGGCTTCGATCAAGGCCTCCGCGTCCTTTTTGGAACCGGCCTCGGCGTAACACCGGATCACGGGGACGGTTCCCGAGGGCCTAAAAAGGATCCAGTCGTCGTCATTGAAATCCAATTTTATCCCATCTATGGTTTCGATCTTCCGTATCGCCCGTCCGGCCAATTTTTCTGGAGGATGTTCAACCATACGAAGAAGTTTCTTTTCATTTTCGGGAGTGAAGGCGAGCGTTTCCTGAACACCGACGCGTTTCCCGTATTTTTTAAACAGGTCCTCAATCAGCTGCGAAAGATTCTTGCCTGAGGCGGCGATCATTTCCGCAACCAGCAGTCCGGCGATTATGCCGTCTTTTTCCGGGAGGTGATCCTTCATCACCAGACACCCGCTCTCCTCCCCGCCGAAAATGATCTTTTCCTGCAGGAAAAGATCGGCCAGATATTTAAAGCCGACGGGTGTTTTATACAGAGGAAGATCGTAGGCCCGAGAAATGCGATCGATCAAATGGGTGGTGGCGACGGAACGAGCCACGCCTCCCCGCCATCCCTTCCTCTCCACCAGATAGTCCAGCAGCGCGGAAAGCACCAGGTTGGGATGGATGAACCGCCCCTTTTCATCCATGATCCCGAAGCGGTCTCCGTCGGCGTCCGTGGCGATTCCCAGTTGACACCTGTGCCGACGGATGACGCTTTTCAGCTCCTGCATGTTTTCTTCGGTGCATGAAGGAGTGATCCCTCCGAAGTAGGGATCGATATACCCGTGAATCTCTTCCACGGGGATGTGGTTTTCCTCTAAAATTTCGTCCAGATATTCCCTGCTGGTTCCGTAAAGCAGATCAACGGCGATTTTAATCTTGGAACGACGGATGAGATCGTAATCGATCTTATCCTGGATGAATGTCATATAATCCGCCTGCAGATCGATTTTTTGAATATAATCGGATTTCGGATAGTAGGGACAAAAGGCGAAATGCTTGAGCAGGGCTTGAATTTCCGTTTCTATCTTCCCCGTTTCTTCCGGAAGTGCGGGAGCTCCGGTGGACGTATTGTATTTAAGCCCATTGTATTCGGGAGGATTGAAGGAAGCGGTGAAATTTATCCCCCCCTGAATACCGCGCTTGATGATCTGGTGGGCCTGAGCCTGAGAGGGCGCATCCCGTTCCGCCAACAGGACATGTATCTGATTGTGGGATAAGACCTTGGATGCCTCGGAAGCGAATCTTTCAGATAAAAACCGTGTATCGTAATTGACGATGATCGAAATCGGTTCCCCTTGGAATTTCTTCTTTAGAAAATTCGCTACAGCTTGAACCACCACGCGGACGTTCTGAAACGTGAATTCTTCCCCCATAATTCCGCGCCAGCCCGAGGTGCCAAATTTAATCATCTCAATTCGCTTCAAAAGTTAGCACAAGCACTCAGTAAAAGCAACCCCTCAAAAGGCCTCCCCCCCCTGAGCGCAGTCCCCTCCCGCCCAAGACCGGAGAATCGGCGCCGCCGAATCCGAATCGTTTGAAATCCAATACGACATTTCGAGTGAATCGTCTTCGGAATCCGGGATTTTTCTCCTCACCATGGGGACAAAACGAACCGCCGTAATATTTTCGACAAGCGGCTTCCCCTTGATTTTGGTGATCACGCACAGGATTTGCCGCCCCTGAGGCGTTCCTTTCGGCATGACGATGCGTCCTCCCTCTCGCAGCTGCCGAAACAACGCCGCGGGAACTTCCGGAGACGCACAAGTGATGATGATCGCATCGTAGGGGGCATGTTCTTCCCAGCCGGCATAGCCGTCAGCGCTTTTGAGGCGAATTTTTCCATATCCCAACATTTCGAGCCGGCGCGCGGCTTTTTCAGCCAGTTTCGGATTTATTTCAATCGAGTAAATGCGGTCGGCGAGATGGGCTAATACGGCGGCCTGATAACCGGATCCCGTACCGATCTCCAGGACCTTATCTTCGGCTTTGACATCAAGCAGCTGCGTCATGAGCGCCACGATATAAGGCTGAGAAATAGTCTGCTCTTCTCCTATGGGAAGCGGATGATCCGCATAGGCCCACGGACGAAGGTGCTCGGGGACGAAAAGATGTCTGGGAACCGCGCGCATCGCATCCAAGACCCGGACATCCGTGATGTCTCTGCCCGCCAGCTGATGCTTTACCATGGCCTCGCGTTTCCGGGTTTGATCGATCTGCCGCGCTTCTCCGACCTGATGGAACAGAAATTCAAAAAGGAGACAAACGAAAAGAACCCCTTTGCCCTTGCCCATGATTATATTTTCTCTGAATCGGATTCCTAAATCAAGTCGGATATCTCCGTCCTGTTCGTAGGGCCGCGGCGGCCGATCGGACACCCCGTCTCCGAACGGGAAGACTTACCTTGAAGAACGCATATAACCCCTTAAGATGAGAAATATCACCCTCCAATATCCCCTTGGGCGATGATTGACGCGGCTCTTTCGATCTGTGAAGATAATGAAGACGATGCGCTTTTGCGGCCTCATGTATTGAGAAGACGGCACGGCATCTTCGTCTACTACAATGGGAAAGAATATTGGGAATAAGAATTTGACAAAGGATTTTTTTTTTGATACTTAAGGAGTAAATTCGAGCAAGGTAGGTTGGTTAAACTCAATGAGCGGTAAAGCCGTATATCCGGGTTCGTTCGATCCCATCACGAACGGTCATGTGAACATCGTGGAGCGGGGGTTGAAAATATTCGACCAAATCACGATCGCCGTTCTTGAAAACCCAAAAAAAACGCCTCTTTTCCCTACCGAGGAAAGGACGGAAATGATCCGGGATATCTTCAAAGATCAAAAGGAAATCGAAGTCAAGGCTTTCGACGGTCTTCTGGTGGACTTCGCCCGGAACAATAACGCAAAGATCCTCATCCGGGGACTGCGCGCCATTTCCGATTTCGAGTACGAATTTCAAATGGCTTTGATGAACCGAAAACTCGACCCGGGAATAGAGACGTTCTTCATGATGCCCAACCTCGACTATTCGTTTCTCAGCTCAAACCTGGTTAAAGAGGTTTCCATGCTGGGAGGCTGTCTGGAAGGTCTGGTTCCACAAAAAATCGAAAAAAAATTACGGGATAAATTCAGCAATGGTTATAAGCTGAATCTAAAGCAAGGATAACACATGCTGGGAATAGGGAGAGAAAAGACAATCGTTGGAGTAGACATCGGGTCTTACTCCGTCAAGGCCGTCGAACTGAAAACCAAGAAAAAGGAAGATGCTTTCGAGGTTAAGAAGATCGGTTACGAACTCCTTCCGCATGATGCCATCGTCGAAGGAACGATCATTGATTCGGCAGCCGTGATCGAAACCATCCGCATGGTTTTCGATGAGAACAAAATTTCCAACAAAAACGTCAGCATTTCCATATCGGGAAATTCCGTGATCATCAAGAAGATCGCGCTGCCCTCCATGGAAACCGAAGAACTGGCGGAATCCATTATCTGGGAAGCCAAACACAACATTCCCTATCCCTATGAAGAGACCAATATGGATTATGCCATCCTTCGACCGGCCGATCCATCGGAAGGCAAAAATCTGGATATCCTCCTGGTCGCCGCCAAAAAGGACAAGATCGCAAATTACAGTAATGTGATCCACCAGGCCCGAAAAAGCCTTCACGCCATCGATGTGGATGTGTTTGCCCTGCAGAACGTCATGGAAATCAACTATCCGGATATCCTTCAAAAAAGCACGGTCGCCATCATCAACCTGGGAGCCAACATCACCAACGTCAATATCATAGAGAAAGGCATCCCCCAATTGTTCCGGGATCTTTCGCTCGGTGGGGCCTTCTTTACCGAGAATCTGAGCAAGGATCTCAATATTGGCTTTGACGACGCCGAAAAAGTTCTGAAAGGGCTTCCGGTGAAAAACGTGCTTCCCGAACAGCTTCAGACCGTTCTCAACATGAATATACAGAACCTGTTGGAAGAGATCGAAAAAACGTTTTCATTCTACGAGGCCGGAGAAAAGAAAGAGAAGAAAATCGAATATATTTTTCTCAGCGGCGGCCTCTCGAAACTGAAGGATCTTTCCGGCAGCTTCGAACAGAAGTTCAATATCAAAACCGAGATCATGAATCCATTCCGGAATATTTCCTATGACGAGAAGAAATTCGATACGATTTATTTCGACGAAATGGCCGCTCTGTTCGGAGTGGCAACAGGCTTGGCAACTCGACAAATGGAAAAATAAACCATGATTCGAATCAATCTTTTAAAACCCGAAAAAAAGGAAATCAAAAAAGCGCCGGATGTCCCGTCCCCCCAGTATAAGGAGAAGAAATCCCAACCGCTTTTCGGCCTGATTTTCCTCCTCCTGATCGTCGTGGTGGTCGCCGGCTATCTCTGGCAGAGAAAAACCCTCATCGAAGAGCAGGAGCTGCTGGAAAAAGCGCAGATTGAAAAAAGGGAACTGCAGAACGTTCTGGTCAAGCTTGATCAGCTGGAGCAGCAGAAGACGATCCTGGAACGGAAAATGAATCTCATCAATCAGCTGAAAGCGCGCCAGGGAATCGCCGTCACGATTCTGGATGAGTTGAGCAAGCAAATACCTGACTGGGTCTGGCTGACCGAAGTCAGCTACAGCGGGCAAACCGTGCGGATCAAAGGCAAGGCCTTTTCCAACAACTTGATCGCCGACTATATTTACAACCTGGAAGAAAGCCCCTACTTCTCCAACATCAATTTGATTTCATCCACGCAAAGGCGCAGCAAAAACAATGAATACCTGGAATTTTCCATGAACGCCAATTACGTTCCTCCCCCTACGTTTTCAGATTCCCTCGATCAAACGACCCAAGAGGAGAAAACATGAGAGACTTACCCTGGTATGGTTATGTACTGATCGCCCTGGTGATCTTCAGTCTCGTATTTCTTCTCTATTTCAAACCGAAGAACGAAGAGATCCAGACCGTTCGTGAACAGAGGATACAGGTCGAGGCCGAGATCGCCAGGCTGCGCGCCAAACAAAAGGAGCTCGACAAGATCGAAAAAGAGATCCATACCCTCACGCTGACACTGAGCGAGTTGGAAACCATTATCCCCCAGAAGCGTGAGATATACGATATTCTGCGCAGAGTCCAACAGCTCGCCAATGATTCTCGGCTTACGATCACGAAGTTCACACCCAAGGGGGAAATCACCCAGGAATTTTATTATGAATGGCCTATCGACATCGAAATTTCGGGAGGTTATCATAACCTGGCGGAATTTTTCGACCGATTGAGCAATTTCTCCCGTCTCTTCAATGTCGTTGATTTCTCCGTCAAATCCATTCAGAAGCAGAGCGATGCGAGCACGCTGACGGCGTCATCAACGGCCACCACCTATATATTCCGTGAACCTCCCGCGGTTCAACCGGAAGATTCAAAGACAAAGGCAGGGAAGAAATGAGAAACGTCATTCTTTCGCTTCTGATCATGATGTGTCTCTGCATCCCTTCTCAGGCGCAGACACAAGAACAAACCGCTCAGGACCAGGTCATCCCCGAAATCCCGCGGAAAACGATACTGACCTACGACCGCGCCGGGAGGCGGGATCCTTTTCGAGATCTTCTCGAGGGCCGCGATGTCCAGGACGAATCGGACGCCGAAGACGGTCCCCGCATGACCATCGCCGACGTCATCCTGATCGGTATCATCGAGATGGAAGGCGGATTCACTGCCATCGTCAACGGACCGCAGGGATTTCCTTATTACTTGAAGAAAGGCGACCGCCTCGCCGACGGCTATATCCTCAGCATCGAAGCCAACAAGGCGATATTTCGTCAGACGCGTAGTCGCGGTATATCCTTATTCAAAGCTAGAAATATCACCAAAGAAATAAATCCAGAGGAGCGATAATGATGAAAGGGAAAAAATATTGGCAGATCCTCTCCATTTTATGTGCCCTTTCCCTGGTAAGCGGATTTGCACTCCACAATGAGTCCTCAATCGACATAAATAACATCGCCGTTCACTCGGGAAATCTCAGCACGCGAATCGTTGTCCAGTCCAGCGCACCGCTTGCCATTCTGGGTTCGTATTACTCCCAGGATCAGCCCGCGACAATCATCATCGACCTGAAGCAGATCAACCCGAACCAGGAACCCATGTTCCAGATCCAGCCGGCATCGATGGTCGAAAACATCCGTTTCGACCAAAGCAGCGAGGGCGACCGCATGCTGGTCCGACTCAAAGAAAGGGTTCCCTACCGTATCTTCACCCAGGGTGAGGACACGGTGGTGGAATTGAATCAACTTCAAGGCCCCCGGAATGAGGATGTTCTGGCCGAGGAAAAAGAAATCATCAAACGGACGATTCCCGACAACAGCCTCTTCACCGCCATCGATTTTTCGGAATCGGAAGCACGCCTCGATTTTACCGCCCGGCTCAACCGGAAAGCGGTTCCCCGCGTATTCGCCCTGAACAACCCGCTGCGGCTGGTCGTCGACCTGTACGGCGCCGTCCATTCCAGCGCCAACATCAGCTACCCCGTCAACAAGCTGGGCGTAAAGAAAGTACGCACCGCACAGTTCCAGGTTGCCGACCCTCCCATCACACGCATCGTATTCGACCTCGATGAGCCTAAATGCTACAGCCTTATGGAAAACGACGAATCCGTGGTCATCTCCTTCCACAAGCACCGACCTCCAAGAAAAATCCCGAACCCCATCGAGAGCCGGCCTGAAGAGATCCCGTTGGAAACCGAAAGCGCATCGACTCCGGCACCGCAGCCCTCTCCTCCTCCCGCCGTCGAGACCGCTGCAGATGCGGTCGATTCCACAGCACCTCCCGCCGCCGTGATATCGGAGGAATCCGGCGAAACGGACCCCCCCGCCCCGGAAACGCCCGAAAGCGCTCCCCAGCAGGAGAGTCAGTTCGTCCCCCGTACCTTGATGGAAAATGATCAGCAGTACAGCGGCGAACTGATCAGCCCGCGCTTTAAAGACGCCGATATCCGCGACGTCATCCTTTCCATCGGACACTTCGTGGATCTCAACGTGGTCTTCGATCCCGATGTGTCGGGAACAGTGACCTGCGATTTCACCGATGTTCCCTGGGATCAATTTATCGACATCGTTTTGAAACAAAACAAACTGGGAAAAACCATCGAAGGCAATGTCCTGCGTGTCGCTCCGATCGGTGTGCTGACACGCGAACAGGAAGATCAAAGAAAAATCGATGAAAGCCAGGAGCTTTCCGGGCCCTTGGTGGTCAAAACCATGTCGCTTTCCTACAGCCGCGCATCCGACGTACAAGAACTTCTCAGATCCAAGCTCTCCGAGCGCGGAGAGATCATCGTCGACGAACGTACCAATACGCTCGTGATCTCCGATGTCAGGGACCGGCTTGATCTCCTCGAGGGATTGATCACGGTTTTCGATACCGCAACTCCTCAGGTTTCGATTGAAGCCCGGATCGTGGAAGCCACCTCTAATTTCGTTCGCAACCTGGGTATCCAATGGGGATGGAAGGCTGCCGCCGATCCGTTCTACGGCAACCAAACTTCACTGCAGTTTCCGAACAAAATCCTCTCGGACGGAGCCATGATCCCCCAGGGAATCACGACCAAAGGCTTGGGCGGCCCTCTTGGAGGATACGCCATCAACCTGCCCGCGCCGGCCTTTACGTCGGCCGTCGGTATTTCCACGGCCAATATTCTGGACACGATTCGCCTCGACGTCGCCCTGACCGCACTCGAGACCTCCGGGGAGGGACGAATCGTCTCCTGTCCGCGCGTTACCACCCAAAACAATCAAGAAGCCGAGATCCTCCAAGGTCGCCAGATCCCGGTTCAGACGGTAGCCAATTTCACGGTCACCACGCGCTACGTCAATGCGGCGCTGGAACTGCGGGCCACCCCCCAGATCACGGCCGAAGGAACCATCATCATGCGCATCGAGATCCGCAACAACGCGGCGGATTTCGCTAACCTGGTCAACGGCATCCCGCCGATCACAATGCAGAGCGCTCAGACGACGGTGATGGTTCCGGACGGAGGAACGACGGTTATCGGCGGAATATACCGAACGGAAGATTCCATTACCCGGGAACGCGTGCCTTTTCTGCACAAGATCCCGATCCTGGGGAATCTATTCAAGTCCTTCGCACGGACAAAACAAAATCGAGAACTTCTCATTTTTATAACTCCCAGAATAATCAAATAACAGGGTGCCGAAATGAGTAAAATAAAAACAATTTTAACAATAATGGTCATCGTACCGGGAATATTCCTGCTGTGCTCCTGCAATCCCGTCGCGGATGAAAGCAGATCCGCCACGCGTTTGCTCCTGGAAAACATCCTCGGCTATGACATGGAAGATCAAGTCGCGAATTTTCTTGAGTCCGATGTTCTGCATGTCGATCCCACGACCCAAATAGGGACCATCCACGCCGATGCCGCGACCGCCGCTTTTACAGCCGAACTCATCGATCCCAATTCCGTCAACGGCCCTTCATCCTACAACGACATCACGCTCACGCGCTATATCGTCTCCTATTCACGTTCCGATGGAAAAAACGTAGAGGGCGTCGATATCCCCTATGCATTTGAAGGTCATCTGTCCACAATGGTAACGGTCGGAGAATCGACCGATATCAATTTCACGATCGTTCGGGCTATCGCTAAAGACGAGCCTCCGCTGGTCAATCTCCAGACAGGTCGGGCAGACGGCGTCCTGACCGTAACGGCAAAAGTGGATTTTTACGGGCACGATCAAGCCAGCCGGAATGTGACCGTCACCGGGTACCTGACGATCCACTTCGCCAATTATGCCAACGACTAAGGATGGGAAAAATGAAGCTGAAAAATAAAACCGTCATTATCGTCTCACTGTTTTTATGCCTGGGCATCGTTACCTCCTGCACCCCCAAGGCCGTCGAAGAACCTTCGCCGGTGGGACCGTCCACATATTCCGTCCTTCTCAACGTAACATCCACTTCCAACGTCATCTTTGCGGGTTCGGAGCGGGAGACGACAACCATCCATGCCCAATTGGTAAAATTCAACGGACTCCCTTTATCCGACAGAACCATCCACTTCGACGTTCGCGACGAAAGCGGCATCAAGACCAACGTGGGCTTTTTCGATGGGAACCAATCCGTCAAGCAGGTCACGACCGACCAGGACGGAAACGTCACCGTCACTTACCACGGACCGCTTTCTTACGAACTCTCGACCGATGCCACCGTCTACATTTACGCCATCGCCGCCTGGGAAGGAAAAGATTTCATAACCGAAAGCGTCCCGCTATTCATCAATCGGGATGTCACCAGAATCAAGCTCGACCTGTTTGCGACTCCCGACGTCCTGTATGCGACTTCCGAGTACCCGGAATGCGAGATCAAGGCCATCGCTCGTCTGGCCAACGGCGTCCCGCTGGCGGGACGAAAAATCTTTTTCTCCGTTCTGTCAGGCGTGGGTAATTTCGAGGACGGCACCCGTAATACGTATGCCGAAACAAATGCGGACGGCACCGCGGTCATCACCTTCGTCGGGCCGAAAAACACTCAGCTCAGCTGGAACGTCACCACGATTGTACGTGCTCAAATAGAGACCTCGACGATCGATGACATCGATCCAAAACATGAAGAAGTCGAAATCTATATTATAAAAGGAAGCTGAATCCCAAGCCGTTTTCCATCAGGGACCGAACGGTCCGGCTTTATTCGTAGAGACGGATCGATTTGCGAATTTTAAACCGCTCAAAAAAACCTTCGAGTGCCGCGTCCAGATCCTGTTTGCTTCCGGATTTCAGCACGATCTGCGCACGGCTCTTTCCCCTGACTCGGGATACGGGTGCCAGCGCCGGCCCCAGGATCTCGACATTCCGTGATTTCCTTTTCAGTTCCACCGTGATCTCTCTGGTTTTTTTTCCCAAGGTCCGGAGCGTATCCCCTTGAAGCACCACCTCCAGCAGATAAGAGAAAGGAGGATATCCGAGCATCTCACGAAATTCGATCTCTTTACGAAAGAACAGCGGATAGTCATGAGCCGCGGCCGCCCGGATGCTGTAGTGATCTTCGCACCGGGTTTGGATCAACACTTCGGATGAAGGATCCCGGGTAACGAATCGATGCGCCTGCAGAATCTGCTGGAATGTTTTCTGACCGGCACGAAAATCGGATCGAGCAAGCTGGGATTCCGGAGAAAGGATGACGACGCATTCGGCGGGCGGAAGCAGGGTCTGGTGCATCAAGTACTGCGTACCGACGAGGATGTCGATTTGCCTCCGTTCGAGCCGGGAGGAGATCTCCTTGAACTGAGTTCGGGTGCGTACGGTATCCCGGTCGAAGCACTGCACGCGTGCCTTCGGCATACGGCGGCGCAGTACGTCGGCAACGGCCTCGACTCCCATTCCTCTGGCCTCAATGATCCGGTTCCCACATTTTGAGCAGACGCTGATACGAGCGGTTCGACTGTTGCAGTAATGACAGACAAGGCGATCTTCCTGCTTATGGAGACTTAATGGGATCGCGCATTGCTTGCAGTGCGGAATATATCCACACCTCCGGCATGTCAGATAAGAAGCATAGCCCCGTCGATTGAACAGGACATAGACACGGCCGCCTTCGTGCACCTTGCGCCGAATCCGATGCTCCAGCTCCGCGGTCATCATTTGAGCGCTTCTTCCCGCCGGAAGGATCGTCATCGGTTTCCTACGGCTGGAATGTTTCAGCATGATCAGGCCGCGGTTCTTTTTCGCCCGATGGAAGGATTCCACCGACGGATTCTCCGAGCCTGATACGACAACCGCCCCTTCCAGACGTCCGCGCAGTCGAGCTCCCCGGCGGGCATCATAAACCGGGCTTTCGTTTTGATAATACGAATCGTCCTGTTCCTCTTCGACGATCACAAGACCCAGTCCTTCCAGCGGTGTGAGGATGACGGATCGGGGCCCCAGGACGACGTCCACCTCTCCCCGCCTGATCCGCTCCCAGATCCGGGCTTTGCGGCCTTCGCTCAGCCGGCTGTGAATCACCTCGGCTTTCGTTCCCATGTAAAGCAGCAGTTTCTCCACGAAGGGAGCGGCAAGCGCTATTTCAGGAACCAGGAAAAGAACTTTCTTTCGACGCTCAAGCGTTTTTTTTATCAAACTTACATACACCGCGTTTCTTTTCTCAGCCGGCCCGAAAAGAAGATATTCGTTAAAGACACCGGTCTCCAGGGCCCGGGCGATCAAATCGACTTTGGCGGCGGCATCGGCATCCAATGAGAAGTCCATCACCATCTGCATCGGCATCGGATCCGAGGCCTTGAGGGCGGGTTTCGCCGCGGGTCTGCGTTCGAAAGCGATCCACGCCTTCTTTTCCATCCGGGCCAGAAGTGCCCTTCCCGAGGACATATCCGTTTTCCGTTTCAACGTGGATTCGGAATACGCCCTTTTCCGCAAAATCCGGAGGACTTCCATTTCTTTACCTTCCGCGGTCTCCGCATCGATGGCACGCTCTCCCGCCGCAGTGAGGCGGATCCGAATCCCGGCCCGGGACTCCGCAGTCGAGGGAAGTGACGCGGCCAGGACCTCGCCCCAGGAAGAATAATAATAAGCACTCAATCTCCGGGTGAAATTCAGAAAACTTTCGGAAAACGGCGGGATCTCATCCTGAAGCGACTGAATCGACTTCATCTTGATGTGTTGAGGGGCGCCCCGCTGTCGAAGCCGGACGACGACGCCGGTCAGCTTCCGCTGACCGAAAGGGACACACGCTCTGGATCCGATTTTGATCTTATCCCGCAGCTGATCCGGCACCGTATAGATGAAACACGTCTCCAACGGAAGCGGAAGGGCGATTTCTGCGTAAAGCGTCATTCTATGCCCAGGAAGGCCATCACTTGCTGCATATCTTCCCAGACGTTTTTTCTGAGAACACGATTGGCCTCGTTTCTTACAAGGTATGAGGGATGAAACGTAGGCATCACCTTGATCCCCTGGAATTCCTGGAATTCCCCTCGGAGGGCCGTTATTCCGCGGGTGGTATCAAGGAAGAACCGGGTCGGAATATTTCCCAAGGTAACGATGACCTTCGGCTTGATCAGATCGATCTGTTCCATAATATATCCATGGCAGGTTTCGATTTCGATCCGATTGGGATTTCGATTATCCGGCGGCCGGCACTTGACGACATTGGAGATAAACACATCGCCTCTCTCGAGTTTCATGGCCTTGATGATACGCGTCAAAAGCTGCCCCGCGCGTCCCACAAAGGGGATTCCCCGGGCATCCTCATCCCTGCCTGGAGCTTCTCCGATGAACATCAGATCGGCGGAAGAATTCCCCTCGCCCGGCACAGCGTTCCTTCGCGTTTCCGACAGCGGACAGCGCCGGCAGGAGCGGATTCGCGCCGCGATCTCTTCCAGGCGACGATTCGGCGGCGGGGACGTTCGATCCGCCCGAACCACGCCGGCCGTTTCCGAAGCCACGTCGTCGATCCCCATCTGATTAAAATATTCCAGCCGATCTTTCAGATCGGAACGCCAACGGTTATCTCTTTCGTCCACTGATCTCCTCGATCTTGTCCCATATGGTTCGACTGATATCACGTTTGCCGGTCTTTCCGGTTTCCTGCTCTTCTCCATCCGGCGTAATCAAGACGACCTGATTTTCATCCGACTCGAAACCGATATCACGGCGCGAGACATCATTGACGACCAGCAAATCGCAGTTCTTTCGCTTGAGCTTGGCCCGGGCATTGGCCCTAAGATCTTCCGTTTCAGCCGCGAATCCGACCAGGACCTTGTCCTCCTTCCGTCGGCCGAGGCCTTCCAATATATCGGGGGTGGGATTCATTTTCACCGAATCGGCCATCCCGCTCTTTTTGATCTTCCGGTCGAAAACGGCGCTCGGTGTAAAATCCATCACCGCGGCGGCCATCAACACGATGTCCGATTGGGGAAACGCCTCATCCACGGCTCGGGCCATCTCATCGGTTGAAACCACCGGTACGAAACGCACCCCCACGGGAGGAGACAAGGCGACGGGCCCCGAAATCAGCAGCACATCCGCCCCGCGGCGGCGGGCTTCTTCAGCCAAAGCAAATCCCATCTTTCCGGTGGATCGGTTGCTGAAAAAACGCACCGGGTCCAGATGCTCCCGGGTAGGCCCCGCGGTTATCACGACGGTTTTATTCGCCAATGATCGTGCTCCCCGGATAAGTTGAACCCCCTGTTTCACGATCCGTTCCGGATCGGCCAGCCGGCCGGCGCCTTCGTCTCCGCAGGCAAGGTAACCCTCTTCGGGATCGATGATATGGACGTTTTTTCTCCGAAGACGACGGATGTTTTCCTGAGTTTGTTCATGTCTGTACATCATGTGGTTCATGGCGGGAGCGATCAACACCGGGCAGTGTGCCGCCAGAAAAAACGTGGAAGGAAAATCGTCCGCGATCCCGGCGGCGAACTTAGCGATAAGGTTCGCCGTGGCCGGCGCGACCAAATAAAGCGCAGCATCCCGCGCCAGCGAAATATGAGAGATCCCGTGTGCGGCTTCATCCCGAAAAACATCCGTACCCACCGGATTTCCGGAAAGAGCGCCGAAAAGCAGAGGGTCGATCATTCGGCCGGCATGGGGCGTCATGATCACATGCACATCCAGATCTTCTTTCTGCAGCCTGCGGAGGATTTCGCAGGCCTTGTAAATGCTGATGGAGGAGCTCACGCCCAATATGACTTTCATTACGGCATCCTCATTCATCTTCTGAAAAACTGCGAAGAATCGGCATGATCTCTTTTTGCCGGATATCGAGCCGGCACCTGACGCTCAAGATAATCGACTTGAGGTCCGCGACAGCCCTTTTGAGATCATCATTAACGATCACGTAGTCGAATTCGTGATAATGACGGATTTCCTTTTTGGCCGTGTTCAGCCTTTTCCGGATGGCCTCGGCGCTTTCCTCTCCCCGTTTTTCCAGCCTGAGCTTCAATTCCCGGAAGACGGGAGGCAGGATGAAAATAAAAACGGCCTTTTTCGCCTTGGCCTTGGTCTGTTTGGCCCCGTTGACATCGATATCGAGGATGAGGTCGTTCCGGATCCCTTTCTTTTCGATTTCACGTTTTGCCGTTCCGTAATAATGGCCATGGATAACGGTCCATTCCATGAGCATCTTTTCCTGTATCAACTGCTTGAAACGCTCCTCGGAAACGAAATAATAATCCGCGCCTTCTTTTTCATCCGATCTCTTTTTCCGAGTGGTGAGGGAGATTGAAAAATCGATATTTTCCAACTCCTTGATCACCCCTCGGACAAGCGTGGATTTTCCGCTTCCGGAAGGTCCCGTTATCACAAACAACATATTCCTGACCTCGCTGTTTATAGTATCACAAACGCATTGTCACAAAAATGAATCCTGGTTCATTCAACTCCCCCGATCCGTTTTCTTCGCCGGTTCATCTACGGATTCATTCGATATTTTGAGCCTGCTGGCGAATGCTTTCGATCTCACTCTTCAATTCCAGACTCTCTTTCGTGATCGCGATGTCCTGCGATTTCGAGCTTATGGTATTGGCTTCCCGCTGAAGCTCCTGTGCGATGAAATCCAGCTTTTTCCCGACCGGTTCCTTGTTCTTTTCAGAGAGGAGTTCCCGCACATAGGCCAGATGACTTTTCAGACGGGAGACTTCTTCAGCCAGATCATACCGTTGGGCCAAGTAGGCGGCCTCCTCAAGATAGCGCTCCGGATTATCGTCGGCTTCCCGATCCAATTCCTTAAGCCTCTCCCGCAGTTTCTCCCGGATAACCTTCGGCTGGTTTCCCGCCAATTTTTCCAGTCGCGACACCGCTTCCCTGAGCTTCTGAGCATGAAGACGGAGATCCCGCTTCAACTCGCGGCCCTCACGAACGCGGGCTTTGATCACATCATCGAGCGTCCGGGAAAAACATCGTTTCATGAATTCGATCTCCCGCTGATCAAAATCCTTTTTCGACAGCTCGATCACATGAGGAATATTGAAAAGGTCTTTGGCCGAAAGCGCCATTTCCCGCTGCAAACGCACCGAGATCTTCTCCATCGACTCAAGAAGCGTCTCCAACAAAGCATCATTGATCCTGACCGACCAGTGCTCAGGATCGAGAAAATTCAGATCGAGAGTGACGTCCACCCTTCCGCGATGAAGTTTCTTCTGCCCGACGGCACGAAGCCGATCCTCGATCGTTCGCACCTGATTTCCACGAAAGCTCCAATCGATGAAGCGATGGTTCTGCGTCCGGATGCTGATCCGCACATGCAGGGTCTTGGATGTGAATTCGCGCACGGCATAGCCGGTCATGCTCTTTATCATGTCAGGATTTCCTTCTCGTCCGGGAACTGCAATGCATACAATTTCTTATAGATCCCATCGCGGCGGCACAGCTGACGGTGAGTGCCGGACTCGACGATTTTCCCTTTGTCGATGACGATGATCTTATCGGCATTCCTGATCGTTGACAGCCGGTGAGCGATAATAAAAGTGGAACGATTCTTCATGACTCGATCCAGCGCGATCTGTATCAAGCGCTCCGATTCCGAGTCCAGCGCGGAAGTGGCTTCATCCAGGATCAATATGGGAGGATCCTTCAACACCGCCCGGGCGATGGAAAGACGCTGCCGTTGACCGCTGGAAATCAGAAGCCCTCCTTCGCCGATCGGAGTGTCATAAGCCGCCGGCATCCGTCGGATGAAGTCGTGGGCTTCGGCGATGCGGGCCGCCGCTTCCACCTCTTCCTGGGGGATATCTTCCAAACCGTAGGCGATGTTATTGCGGATGCTGTCGTTGAACAAGATCAGTTCCTGAGTTACCAGCCCGATCTGCGACCTGAGCGAAGAAAGATTCACTTCGCTGATATCATGCCCGTCGATCAGGATTCGGCCGGAATCGGGATTATAGAAACGAGAGAGCAGGTTGATGACGGTGGTTTTGCCCGAGCCGCTCAGCCCCACGAATGCGATGCTTTCCGTGGGCAGGACCTCGAAGTTGATATCGTGGAGTACGGGTTGCGAATGGTTATAGCCGAATGTGATCCTTTCGAATTGCACATGCCCTTTCACGGGGGGGAGCACGTGGTCGCGCGCATACTCTTCGATCTGGGATTTTTCCTGCAGGATTTCCTGAATCCGCTCATGGCTGGCGATCCCCTGCTGGATAACATTATTCGCCCGACTCAACCGCTTGATGGGAGTATAGGAATAAAAGATGGCGGCGACGAAAGATCCGAAGTCACCCGGACTGATGTAACCTTGGGCAATGCGGGTGGATCCCACAAAGAGGATGAAGGCCCCCACAACCCCGCCCAGAAATTCCATAAACGGAGAGGACAGGCTTCCGATAAAGGCTAAATCGATACTGGTTTTAAAATATTTTTTAGTGGCCTTGAAGAACTTCTTCAGTTCGAACCTTTCCATGGTGAAAGCCTTGACGATCTTGTTGCCGGTGATGGTTTCGAAGAGAAGGCTGTAGATTTCGGCCATCTTGATCTGGTTCCGCCTACCCTTTTTTTTAAGCTGTTTGCTGAAAACCGCCAGCGGAACGGCAGCCAGAGGAGCCACGATAAAAGACACGAGAGCCAGACGCCAATCCGTAATAAAAATATAGATCAACAAAGCGATCAGGATGAAAACTTCCTGGATCAGATCGCCCATGCTGCCGGAAACCGCCTGCTGGATCTTGTCTACATCGCTGGTCACGCGCGACATGATATCACCGGTGGCGACATGGTCGTAATATTGTGTCGGTTGATAGAGCAAGTGCTCAAAAAGATCGTTCCTCAGCTTTCGCACGGCCTTGTGACCGATGGATTTCATAATAAACGAAGAGAGGAATGTAAACATGCCTTTTCCGAAAATGACGATCACCAGCACTATCGGGATAAAAGAGACGTACTGTTCATCGGTAATATGAAAATGCTGAAAAATCCAATCCATCAAACGTGTTTTATCCGGAACGGAGACACCTGGAGACAGGTGGAACATCCGATCCAGGATGGGCTGGATCAGATTGACGAACAGATAAGTGAAGGCGGAAACGAACAGGGTGGAGATAAAAAAAAGGGCCAGTCGATTCTTTTCCCGAAGCGTCAGTTTCAACAGGCGAAAAACATCCTTCATCGCTTCGCTCCGCCGGAAAAAGCGATGGCCTCGGCGATCTCGAAAGCATTCAGGGCCGACCCGCGTGTGAGATTATCCGCGGCCAGCCATATCCAGAATCCGTTTGAAAACGCCTTTTCCCGCTTTATCTGCCCGACGAAAATCCGGTCCTGCCCGGCCGCCGCAACCGAAGAAGCGGGATAGGAAACACTGGGGGCCGCGATTTGAAAAAAGCGCGATCCGCGCAGCCGGGCTTCCAGCTCCGCCGCTTCCGCATCCCGTTCGATTTCGAAATAAACCATCAGGGAGTAGCCATGAAAAACCGGAGCCTGTACCAATGACAGTGAAAAACCGAGATCTTTGATTCCAAGAACACGTTTCAATTCCGATACGATTTGTTTTTCCTTTGGAGAGAAACCGTTCTTATCCAGCGTCTCCGTCTGCGGAAGGAGATTGAAGGCGACCTGAGCCTTGAACGTTTTCATGGAGAGCGAGGAGCCGTTAAGCAGCTCGACGCTCTGCCCCGCCAGTTCTTCGACTCCGGCCTCAGCGAAGGCCGAAGCCGGCTGCATGACCACGGCCAGTCCCCGTTTGAAGCCGAAGCCTTCCCGAATCGCATGCAGCAGATGAGCCAGGATGATGGTGACGGGGTGAGGATTCGCGATCAAACCGGGCTGTTCCGCCAATACGGCCGATTCGTTTACACCGGAAACCGCCAGCGGAACTTTCCGGTTCCGGTTGAACGCTTCGCTCAGATCGATGACACGGCACCCGGCTTTCTCGGCATAGGCGGCAATCCTTCGGCTGCGTCCGCGGGACGTGGCCAGAAAAGCCAGGTCCCTCCCTTCCAAGGAATCGGCCTTGAACGGCTCGACGACTTTGGGCTCGCCCTGAAACTGAGTCAGCTTGCTGTAGGATTCCTTAATATCGGGATCATAAAAATCCATACTGGTCAGGGGAAAGTTTTTCTGGTTAAAAACGATTTTAAGCTCTTTGCCGCGGAATGAATCCGCGCCTACGAGAGCGATCTTCAATTTACCTACAGGTTTCATGATTGAAAGGCCGGTTGATCGTCTATTTAGAGAAAGACTTTTTGTATTTCGCCATCATATGGTACATCTTGTCTTTCAGCTTCAGCTTTATCTTTTTTAATTCTTTTTCCCGAAGTTTATCCGATTCGGTCAAATAGGATTTACGGCGGATATTCTCCAATTCTTCTTCATGCTTCCGGTGGAGCTCATAAACTTCCTGGAAATCCTTATTTTCCGTGAGCAGAAGTTTCTTTAACTCATTTTCTTGCATAAAGTTATTCCTCCATATCAAAGAATAGCACAACCCATGCCCTATTTCAATTTAACAGTTGCGCACGGAGCCCTTCCCCCGGTTCACGAAAAAGCGCGGATACGGGAATAAGGATTCCGAACTTCCCTGATCCTTTCAAATCTCCCTGACTGAACATCGGACACATAAGCCTCATCCCGGGTCGAACATGTGAAAAATATCAATCGCCCCCAAATAAGAGTTGACAAAACAGTACAAATGACTAAAATCCTTGAATGAAAAGCAACGGTAGAGACATAAGCGGACACGCCGGGAGAGAGCGTGATGGGCGGAGAACATTTCCCGGCCTGATCAACCAGTCTTTATTATAGATCATAAAACGCCCATCACACGGCGAGGTAGCTCAGTCGGTAGAGCGAGAGACTGAAAATCTCTGCGTCGGCGGTTCGATTCCGTCCCTCGCCACTCCCCTTTTTCCCCCGAAAAATCATTGAAATCGATCCTTTGTTTAGGGTCTCTTTACGCATCTCGGGAGGATCGGAGGAAGTCGAAAAGGGGGTGAAGCATTCTCAATATCCACGGGAAAAAACCGAAATCGGAAAAAAGTTCACAATGTTCTTGCCTTCTTTCATCATCCGGAGATAAATTGTAAGGGAAAAAGAGGAGGGCATATGACATCAGAAAACACCCCTGATCGGGGCCATATCGAGGAGACTTCTTCCGCTTTCACCGGCATGCCATGGCGGCCCAACCGACGTGATTTCCTCAAAATGGTGGGCATGGGAGCGGGATCGCTGGCTTTCGGCGGCTGGCTGATTCGCCGGGTCGACGCCCAGGGCCGACCGACGTATTCCATGATCGTCGTCGACTTCAACAAATGCACCGGCTGCAGGACGTGCGAAACGGTCTGCGCCCAAAATAACCATCGGGTGAATCTCGATGGCGAAGAACTTTGGGGATTGGGCAACCCCGCACTGTCAAACGTCCGGGTGGCTTACTTCAATCCGCCGGTTGACATTCCCAACCGCTGCGTGATGTGCGAAGACGCTCCCTGTATCGCCGCATGTCCGGTCGATCCCCACCCGGAAACGGGGCATCGGGCTCTCTACCGCGACGAAAAAACCCAGGCGGTCAAAAACGACCCCGACCGCTGCATCGCCTGCGGGTCATGCGCCCGCGCCTGCCGGGACAAACGAGTGGGAGCCATCCTGCTCGATCCGGGCAGCGGGAAACCCACGGGGATCTGCAACCTGTGCGAGGGAGATCCGGTCTGCGTGAAATACTGCCCTTTCGGCGCCCTCTCTTACATCAAGGGCGGTCTCAAGGGACAGCACTATGCATTACCGCCGGAGGAGATCGCCCGGCAGCTCACGGCCTTATGGTATCATCAACGGTAGGAGGAAGCGATGACGGATAAACGAAACGGATATTACGGCATTCTTCTAGACGTCAATCTCAGCAGCGGCGAGATCAAGCGCATCCCCCTGCCTCCGGAAAACGCGCACGACTTTCTCGGCGGCCGGGGACTCGGAGCCAAGCTTCTCTGGGACAGGATATCCCATCCGGGCCTCGATCCCCTTTCTCCACGGAATCCGTTGATGATCCTGCCCGGTCCGTTCTGCGGATTCCCGATTCCCTCGGCCTCCCGAACCTGCTTCGTAACCAAATCCCCGACCACATCCCCGATCTCCTCAAAGCATCGGCACGCTTCGACCATAACCTATTCCAACTTCGGCGGTTTCCTGGGACCCGAAATCCGTTTCGCCGGATACGACGGGATCATCATCACCGGGCGCGCCTCCTCTCCGGTTTACCTTTTCATCGAAGACGAAAAGGTGGAGATCAGGGATGCGAAGAAATATTGGGGGATGAAAACAGATGCTTTCGATCGCGCCATCATGAAGGAGTTGGGGGACCACCGGTTTGAGACCTGCTACATCGGTCCGGCCGGCGAAAACGGCGTGCGGTACTCGGCCATCCTGCACACCTCCGCTCGCGGAGCCGGCCGCGGTGGGGCGGGATGCGTCATGGGATCGAAACGCCTCAAGGCCGTCGCGATCAAAGGCAGCCAGACACCTCCCGTCGCCGATCACAAGCGCTTCCTGACCGCCCTGGAAGACGTCCGCACCTCATTCAAAAAATATTCCGGGCTGGCCAACTGGCGGCGTTACGGCACGGCTTCAGCGCTCATTTCCTCCAGCGACAACGGAACCCAGGCGGTCAGGAACTACCGGGAAGGCACATTCCGCGGTATCGACAAGATCGGCGGGGTAGCGGCCGAACAGACTCTTTGGGTCAGAGATACGGCCTGTTTCTGCTGTCCGCTGGCCTGCCATAAAACCGGAGCGGTGCGTTCCGGCCCGTATGCGGGGACTTATCACGACGGACCCGAGTACGAAACCGGCACCATGCTGGGCGCCAACCTTTTGATCGACGACATGGGCGGCCTTATGCGCGCCATCGCGGATGTCGACGATCTCGGATTGGATCAGATATCGGTCGGCAACGTGCTGGGCTTTCTCATGGAGGCCCATGAGAAAGGATACATCGACACGACCTTCCTGGACGGAATCGACCTCAAATGGGGAGACGTGGGATCCGTGCTTAAAATGGTCGATAAGATCGCCGCCCGCGACGGCGTGGGAGATCTCGCCTCCCGGGGAGTACGAGCTCTCACGGATGCGATCGGAGCCGATTCCGGATCTTTCGCCATCCATTCCAAGGGGCAGGAATACGCGGCCTGGAACGCGCATTCGCGCAAAACCCAGGTCTTGTGCTATGTTTCCTGCAATCGAGGCGCTTGTCACCTCAACGGCCACAATCCCCGCTCGCAGAACCAGTATGCCGCACTCGATTCGACGGGATACTGCCGTTTCGCCAGCGGAGGATTCGGCAAGAACGGCATCACGGAGTTATTGAGCGCGATCACCGGATGGGAGTGGAACGAAAAAAAGTATCTTCTGACCGGCGAACGCATATACAACCTGGAAAAATGCTTCAATTACCGTGAAGGCTTCCGTCTGCGAGACGACCGGATACCGGAACGTTTCTTCAATGAGCCGCTCAGCGAAGGGCCGAAAAAAGGAGCGGTGCTCAAGCGTGACGAGTTTGAACGGATGATGAACGACTATTACCGAGAACGGAGCTGGGATCCGCAAACGACGAAACCGACCGTCGATAAGCTCGAGTCGTTGGGATTGGGATTCGCCGCCCGCAAGATCTGATCCGAATCGATTCAGGGGAAAATCCTTCCAAGCACAGATCTCCCTCGAATTTCGGACGGAATGAAAGCGGTCGTCCGAAACGGTCGGTGTCTTTTTCTGGTTCCCTGAAGCGATTTTAAGCAGCGGCGTGACGTGCGGCACGCGTCGTTTTCCGCACGGCGACTCTGTCCGCGCAAACAAAACGAATCAATCCCGGCGCCTTGTACTGTGGATGAGGACAGCTCTCCACATTCTGACAGGTGAGACAATCAGGGTGGAGACCATACTGCTTAAGATGTACGCGATATGAAGCCTCTTGCTCATTAGGCATTGAACTCTCCGAATATTATAAAATGAATGAGCGATTGTACTCGAAAAAAAACAATTCCGCCAGTTATTTTTTAAAAAAATTCAAAATATTTCATTTCGCGCGGAACTCCTTTCTCGATTCCGGATTAAGGAGTTGATATGATTACAGATAAGATCCATCCGAAGGGAATGTCGCCGCTTCAGAAAGATCGTGATTTCAAATGGTTCTGCAGCTTTTCTGAAAATTCAGGCCGCTTTGCGGCGAGGTTGAGCGTGGCTTCCAGAAAACCCCACTTATCACCGGCATCATAACGATGACCTTCAAAGAGGTAACCGTAGACGGCTTGAGTCTTCATCAGACGTCGAATCGCGTCGGTGATCTGTATCTCGCCGCGATGATCGGCGGGGGTCTCACGGATAGCGGTGAAGATCTCCGGAGTGAAAACATAGCGGCCGAGAATCCCCAGGTCGGAGAAAGCCTTTTCCGGACCGGGCTTTTCGATCATGTCCTCTATCCGGAATACACGGTCCGCCACCTGCCGGGGCTTGATAATCCCGTACTTTTTGGTCCCCTCTTCATCCACTCGGCCGAGGACGATCACCGAAGCCCCGTATTCCCGATGGACATCCAAAAGCTGACGCACGCAGGGCACGGCACAATCGAATATGTCATCAGGGAGCAGCACGGCAAACGGCTCCGCACCTACGAAGGCCTCAGCCGTACCGATGGCATGTCCCAATCCTAAAGCTTGCTTTTGTCGAATGAAGCAGAACTCGGCCAGCCTCGAGATGCGACGAACCTCCTCCAGCATGGCGGTTTTCCCTTTCGCTTCCAGGAAATGCTCCAGTTCCGGGCTTTGATCGAAATGATCGGCCATGGTCTCTTTTCCCCGGCTGGTGATAACGGCTATCCGTTCAATACCGCCGCCGACCGCTTCTTCCACGCCGTACTGGATCAACGGCTTATCGACGAGCGTCAGCATCTCTTTGGGTTGGGCTTTCGTGGCCGGAAGGAATCGGGTTCCGAAACCTGCGGCCGGGATAACGGCTTTTCTGACCATGGCGGTCTCCTTTTCTACTTAATTCCGGAGCGGGGATTGAACAACGGACGGAATCCGCTCTTTTCCCCTATGGACAAGCGGCTTTCATGATACCCGACACGAAAAGATAAGGCAAATCCCCGGAAGGGCGCTGCAACGCCGCCCGCGAATCAGAAGCTGTAACTGAGGGATAGAGCAGGAACGATGATATTCATGTTGTATATTCCGGGTACGGCGGAATCCCATTCCGGATCGATGAGGGTCTTCGTCAGGTCTATATCCCGTTCCTTGGCCATCAGGAATTCCACCCCCGCATCGAATCTGAGTCCGTTCACCCCGTATCCGACACCGAGCGTAATCGCATTGAAATCATAGCTGGGCAGCAGAACGTTCATGGTTTTATCGGGCGTCGGGGAGGGATCGTTGTAGTAACCGCCCCGGATCGCCAGACCGTTCGGAAGCATGTATTCGGCACCGATCCGGATCTGCATGGCATCCTTCCACCGAAAGGGAATTTCATCATCTCCCGATTCCCCCAGCAGGTTCGTCCAGACTGGGTCCGTGAAATTCAGCTTAACGACGTCAACTTTGGACCACTGCGTCCACTGGAGATCGGCGCTGAGGGTCAGCCCCTCGATCGGTTTGGCGGCGATACCGCCCGCCACCCACAGCGGGAAAGTCAGATCGGCATCGATCTCGGATGTCGCATTCAATCCCAATCCTGTGAACCCCGAGATCTCGGCATCACCGTTTAATTTGACCGTATAAGGTGTTTTGATGCTGAGTCCCGCGCTGAACGTATCGCTCGGCTTAACCAGAACCCCGATGCCGGCACCGTATCCCCAACCTTTCATGGAGACATCTTCCTGCCCGAGATCGAGAAGCAGCGAGTAAGGCGGAATCGGGATATCCTGAGCCTTGGCCCCCGCCCACTTCGCCAGATCGAACATGCCGTAATTGATGTTGAGGCTCACGCCCACGGCGATTTTGTCATTGATCTTATAGGCGAGAACGGGCGAGAAACTCACCACCCCGACCTGGCTTCGCCAATCGAGGGTGGCGTTTCCCCCGGATAGAAGAGCGAAATCGACGCCGTTCCACTCCGCGCCCAGACCGCTCGGGGTGAAAATCCCGATGCCCACGACCAGGTTTTCGTTCACGGGGTGGATATATGTCGCCAGACCTCCAAGATAGTGTTTGCTCTCTGTTTCGGCGTCAACCAATCCCGCATTCCCGAGACTCAACGTGTATGTCTGCTTGGGAACGACATCGAATCCATAGAGACCGACGGTTTTCTCCTTGAAGAAGGCAATTCCAGCGGGATTCCAATAGACGGCGCTGAAATCATCCGCCAGCCCCACGAAGGCCCCCCCCATGGCCACGGCCCGCGAACCGAGTCCGTTGAGGTTGAATCCGTTGGCCAGGACAAAACCGCTCAAACAGAGCAAGGCCGCCCCACAAACCAGAATTCTTCTTATGATTCTCATCGAATCCTCCTTTCTTCATACATGATTATCAGGATATTTACCCCCATGAAAATCTCTGGTACATTATAATCCGTTTTTAAAAAAAATTGAACCCGAGACCTGCCGGTTCGACGGAGGCCTTTGCCGTCCCCTGCCCGGCATCAGGCCTTCGATTTTTGGGACACGTCCTTCAGGCTGAAAACATATTCGTTTTCTTTATCGACATCGATCAAGACCGTATCCCCCTCGTGATATTCCCCGTCCAAAATCTTGAGAGCCAGCTCATTCTGGATATCCTGCTGAAGGACGCGATTGAGCGGTCGAGCACCATAAACGGGATCATATCCCCTTTCCACAAGGCGTTCCCTGGCCGCGGGATTTATCTCAATATCCAGTTTCCGCTCCGCCAGACGCATTCTCAGGTCCTTGATCTGCAGGTCTAGAATCTCAAAGATCACTTCGCGTGAGAGCACTTTGAAAATCACGATCTCGTCAACACGGTTGAGAAATTCCGGTCGGAAGTGTTTCTCGATGATCTCTTCCACTTTCGCCTTCATCACGTCGAAATCTTGGCTGAGTTCTTTTATGACCTGGCTGCCCAGATTGGACGTCATGATCACGATGGTGTTTTTAAAATCGATGGTCCGGCCCTTTCCATCCGTAAGCCGCCCGTCATCAAGGATCTGCAGAAGAACATTGAAGACGTCCGGATGCGCCTTTTCGATCTCATCCAAAAGCACGATGGAATAGGGGCGACGCTTGACGGCTTCGGTGAGCTGTCCTCCTTCTTCGTATCCCACATATCCGGGAGGAGCTCCGATCAGGCGCGAGACGGCATGCTTTTCCATATACTCGGACATATCGATCCGCACCATGGCTTTTTCTTCATTGAAAAGGAACATCGCCAATGTACGGACCAGTTCGGTTTTCCCTACTCCGGTCGGCCCCAGAAAAATAAACGAGCCCACGGGCCGGGAGGCATCCTGTATTCCCGCTCGCGCCCGGCGTATGGTATCGGCAACCGCCTTGAGGGCATGATCCTGGCCTTTGACCCGTTTGGCCAGATTCGCCTCCATTTTGATGAGCTTTTCCATTTCCCCCTGAAGCATCCGGGACACCGGAATCCCCGTCCATTTGGACACGATCTGAGCAACATCCTCTTCCTCGACTTCCTCCTTGAGCATTTTGTTTCGTTCCTGGATCTCTTTCAGACGGCTGCTCGTCTCCTCCAATTTCTTTTGGTTCTCGATCAAACGGCCGTATCGTATTTCCGCAACTTTCTCCAAATCGCCGCGCCGTTCCGCGCTCTTCTCCTCAATCTTCAAGGCATCGAGCTCGGCCTTCAGCCGCTTGACGTTTTCGATCAACTCCTTTTCCCGCCGCCAATGCGCCTTCAATCCGCCGCTCTTTTCCTTTAATTCGGCCAGTTCGCGGTCCAGACGTCCCAGTTTTTCCTTGGCGGTCTTATCCTTTTCCTTTTTCAAGGCCTGCCGCTCGATCTCCACCTGAATAATACGCCGCTCCAACTCATCGATCTCCTCCGGCATGCTGTCGATCTCGATCCGGATATGGGAAGCGGCCTCATCGATCAGATCGATGGCTTTATCCGGGAGAAAACGATCGCTTATGTAGCGGTTGGAAAGCGTCGCCGCCGCAACCAGAGCCGCATCCTTAATCCTTACGCCGTGATGAACCTCATATTTCTCTTTCAGGCCCCGCATGATGGAGATGGTATCCTCCACCGACGGTTCGCCGACATAAACCTGCTGAAACCTTCTTTCGAGCGCGGCATCGCGCTCGATGTGTTTCTGATATTCGTTGAGAGTGGTGGCGCCCACACAGCGGAGTTCCCCGCGCGCCAGCGGAGGCTTCAGCATATTCGAAGCGTCCAGCGCGCCCTCGGCGGCGCCGGCGCCGATTATGGTATGGAGCTCATCGATAAAGAGAATAACCTCCCCTTCCGATTCCTTGACTTCCTTCAGGATCGCTTTCAGCCTTTCTTCGAACTCCCCACGAAATTTCGCTCCCGCGATCAAGGATCCGATATCGAGCGAAATCAACCGTTTGCCTTCGAGGGACAGCGGAATATCGCCATTCGCGATTCGCTGCGCCAATCCCTCCACGATGGCGGTTTTTCCCACTCCGGCTTCTCCGATGAGAACCGGATTGTTCTTGGTCCTGCGGGAAAGCACCTGAATAACACGACGGATCTCATCTTCACGTCCGATAACCGGATCCAGTTTGCCTTCCCTTGCCAAAGCCGTGATGTCGCGGGCATAGCGTTCCAGGACCTGGTACTTCCCTTCGGGATGAGGGTCCGTGATCCTCTGGTTCCCGCGGACCCCCATCAGAACCTGCAGCACCGCATCCTCATTTACGCCCAAACGACTCAGGAGTTCGGCGGCATCGCTGTTTCCTTCCTTGACCAGGGCTAAAAGCAGGTGTTCCGTGGAGATGTATTCATCCTTGAGCTTGGAGGCTTCCTTCTCCGCCATAGACAGCAACCGCTTCAATCCGGGAGAGAGAGACGTCTCTCCATTGCCCCGCACCTTGGGTTTTTTAGACAGCATACCGTTCAATTCATGCCGCAGCTGCGAGGTGTTCACCCCGATCCTGGCCAGCAGGGCATTGACAATATTCTCTTCCTGATCGAGGAACGCAAGCAGCAGGTGTTCGGGCGTGATTTCCTGATGTCCGAATTCCTCGGCTTTGGTTTTGGATGCCTGGAAAGCTTCCTGAGACATGAGTGTGAATTTATTCCATTGCATGGCCGGCTCCTAATGTGAATGTCTTTTTCTATAATAGCATTAATGCCGTTTCAGGTTAAAAACATGGAACCGCCAAAGGAGACCTGGGGGCATCGGTTCCCTATGGGCATGATGACGTCTCCCCGGGAAGAACATCCTCTTGACCATGCTGGATTCACGACTCGTCTTTCAGCTTCTTCTGCAATTCCGCCAGGACATTCATCGCTTCCATCGGCGTCAGTTCATTCATCTCGATATCTTCGATCCGTTCCAGAACGGCCGCCTGTTTTTCCCGCCGGCGATCCGCCAGGAACAGAAGGTATTGGTTCTCATCCCGGGGAAGGTTTTCGGTATAAGCGATTTTAGGACGGCCGGACCCATCCAATTCTTTTTTCTCCAGGTTGAATAGTATCTCCCGGGCACGGTTGATGACGGCCGGCGGGATACCGGCCAGTTTGGCGACATGGATGCCGTAACTCTGGTCGGAAGGTCCTTTCACGATCTTGCGTAAAAAAACGATCTCGTCTTTCCACTCCTTGACCGTCACATGGTAATTCCGGATACGGTTGAGGGTGAGAGACAGTTCGGTCAGTTCGTGATAATGGGTGGCGAAGAGGGTTTTCGCGCGAACGGCTTCATTTTCGTGAAGATATTCCGCAATCGCCCAGGCAAGGCTCAGGCCGTCGAACGTGCTGGTCCCTCGACCCACCTCGTCCAGCAGCAGGAGGCTGCGTTCGGTGGCGTTATGGAGGATATTGGAGGTTTCCAGCATCTCCACCATAAATGTCGACTGTCCCACGCTCAAGAAATCCATAGCTCCGATACGGGTGAATATCCGGTCCGCCAATCCGATGTCGGCTTTTTTCGCAGGCACGAAAGACCCCATCTGTGCCAGAATGCATATCAAAGCCACCTGCCGGAGGTAGGTCGATTTTCCGCCCATGTTCGGCCCCGTAATAATCAGGATCTGATCCGTCTCCCTGTCGAGGAACGTGTCATTGGGAATAAACGGTTCCTCGTTCAAAACCTCGATCACCGGATGTCGGCCCGCTTCGATAACGATCTCATCTCCGTCGTTGACAAGCGGACGCACATAATTTCTTTGCGAAGCCAATTCCGCCAGCGAACACAGCACATCCATCCGAGCAACCACCGCCGCAATCGTCTGCAGCCTTGGAAGCTGATCAGCCAGCCGGTTGCGCAGTTCGATGAAAAGATCGTATTCGATCTTCCCGATGCGTTCCTCCGCATGAAGCACCTTATTCTCATATTCCTTCAGTTCGGGGGTGATGAAGCGTTCGGAATTCACCAGGGTCTGTTTTCGGATATAATCATCGGGTACCAAATGAAGATTGGGTTTGGTCACGTCGATATAATATCCGAAAACCTTATTATGCCGGATTTTAAGCGATGATATTCCCGTTCGCGTCCGCTCCTTCTGTTCCATCTGGGAAATGAATCCTTTTCCCGATCGACTGATATCCCGCAGTTCATCGAGTTCGGCGCGGTAGCCCGATTTGATGATTCCTCCCTCGGTCAGCAGGAACGCCGGTTCATCCAAAAGCGCCGACTCGATCATGTCGACCAGATCCTCGGCGCTGTCCCAACGGGAATGCATTTCCCGAAGCGGAAACGACTGCAGGGATCCCACCAAGGTCCGGATCTCAGGAAGCGGAACCAGGGATTTCTTCAACGCCACCAGATCCTTGGCATTGGCCACGCCCAAGGATATCTTTCCCGATAAACGTTCCAGGTCGAAAATCCCACGAAGTTTTTCACTCAGTTCACGGCGCTCGATCACCCGCTCCAGAAGCTCGGCGACCGCATCCTGCCGACTTCGGATCCGATCGCAGTCCAGCAGCGGATGCAGCAGCCAGTTTCTCAACAGCCGCCCCCCCATCGCCGTCCCCGTGAAATCGATGACATCCAAAAAGGAACCGTTGAGACGGCCGTCCCTGAGATTGCGCACCAATTCCAGGTTCTTGATCGTGGTGGCGTCCAGCACCATGAATTCTCTCGAACCCACGAAGGAAACGCCGCGGATCAGAGTCAAAGAATCCTTGCGTAGTTTTTTCAGATAAAACAGCAGGGCTCCGGCGGCGGCCACGGCCAACGGCTTCTCGGCCAGCCCAAAGCCCGACAGGGAAGACACCTGGAAATGATCCTGCAATAAGCTTCGTGATTGGCTGAAATCGAAAATCCAATCTTCCTGTGGAGACTGCAAAACGGCATTCAATCCATTGCGGGAAAGCACCGTGCGCGCCGATTCGGCCTGCTCTTCGGGAAAGATGATTTCCTTGGGCGCCGCCCTGAATATCTCGTCGTTGAGGCTGCGCGGAAAATCGGCATCGCTCTGCGCCGTCTGCATGCGTCCCGAAGCCAGATCGACGAGAGCCAAACCCCAGTCTTCCCCTTGAAGGATCAAGCTGGCGACAAAGGTTCCTTCTTTCGACTCTCCCCGCTCCAACTCGACGGCCGTCCCCGGGGTCAAAACCTTGACCACATCCCGCTTGACCACTCCCTTGGCTTTTTTGGGATCTTCCACCTGTTCACAGACCGCTACGCGGAATCCGCGTTTGAGCAGCTTGGCCAAATACGTATCGGCGGCATGATAGGGAACACCGCACATCGGGATTTTCTGACGCGATGTCAGCGCGATTTCCAGGACAGAGGAGGCGACCTTGGCATCCTCATAAAACATCTCATAGAAATCCCCCATCCGATAGAACAGAAGGGCATCCCGGTACTTGTTCTTGATGTCGAAATACTGCTTCATCATGGGAGTTGCGGAGTTGTTTTTAGTCATGGTCGTGTCTTCACTATACCCGCGCCCACCCCATTTTTCAAGCGTTTGGCGGAACCGCCCCTTGACTCCGGACGGGATTCTTCCTCCCGCTCCATCGAGACCTGAAACAGGGATAAAACAGGTGTGGGCCTTTTCCCTGTTTGTATGTTATCTTATCTTCTGATGCCATGAAAAAATACTCGATCCTCATCATCATCGCCTGTATCGTTCTGGCGGCCGCGGTCTTCGTCTTAAGGGTCCATCGCGACATGGTTGATTTCGAAGTCAATTATCAGGCCGGAAAACGGCTTCGGCTTGCTGAAACGCTCTACCGATCCGCGGACGGTCATTATCAGTTCAAATATATGCCGGCGGCCGCGTTCCTTTACCTTCCTCTGTCTCTGCTTCCCCTGAAGGCGGCCAAGGCCGTATGGTTCCTGCTGCTCCTCTGCGCCGCGGGCCTGCTCATCCGGATCTCGTATCGACTGCTGCCTCGGAACATCGATTCCCGCAATGCGGCGCTTTGGCTGCCGCCCATTATCCTGCTGCGATTCTTCCTTCGGGAGCTGGACCTGGGTCAGATCAATGTTCTGGTTACGTGGGTTCTGATCATGATGTCCTGGACCGTGACCCACCGTCCCCGCAGAGAAGTTCAAGCCGGCCTTTTATGGGGTTTGGCCGTGATCCTCAAACCATATGCCTTGATTTTTTTGCCGTATTATCTCGTCAAACGAAAATGGAAGTCCCTTTCTTCCGGCGCGGCGGCGGTGCTGCTGGCCCTTGCCGCTCCCGCCCTTTATTACGGCTGGCACGGGAACCTCATCGTCATCGAGGAGTGGGTATCCACATTTTCCCGGTCAACCCCCACGCTGCTGACGACGAGAGACAATGTTTCGCTGGTCGCTTTCTTCATGAAATGGATCCCTCATGAAACCACGGCCCTTTTTGCCGCGGCAGCCGCCGTCTTCCTGCTGGGGATATTGATTCTCCTGATGATCCTAAAAGGCGGAAATCGTCCCCCGGCCGCCGCGGCGGAAATCGCCATGCTGCTGATGGCCATCCCTCTGGTATCCCCCCTGGGATGGGCGTACACCTTCCTTATGTCGCTTCCCGCGCTTCAGCTGATCGTGGGGTTTTTTCGCAGTTATTCCCGGCCTTGGCGTGTTGTCCTGGCGGCGAATTTCGGGCTGATCGCCCTGACGCTCTATGATTTTCTGGGCCGAGAGCTCTACGGCATCTTCATGTCCCGCTCCGTTCTCACCCTCAGTTTTGTTCTCCTTGTGGGAACACTGGCGGCCCTTCGTTTTCGAGAACTCATATAATGCGGAATCTCTCCACCGTTGAATTGACAAATGCCGATGGGTGATGTATATCTCTCCAGGTGATTTCATGTTAAACTTGCCGAACGCACTGACCCTTTTCAGAATCTGCCTGATCCCGCTGATCGTGATCCTGCTGCTGACCAGCTACGAAGGCAACGAGGTCCTGCTGCTGGCTCTTTTCATTTTCACCGCTCTGACCGACACCCTCGACGGATTCCTGGCTCGCCGCTGGAACCAGATCACCGTGTTCGGAGAGTTGATCGATCCTCTGGCGGACAAACTTCTCACCGCGTCCATGTTTATCTGCATGGTGGAGTTGGGAAAAGTGCCGGCCTGGATGGTTATCGTTATCCTTGCCCGTGAATTCGCGGTAACCGGATTGCGAAGCATCGCGGCTTCCCGCGGCATCCGCACCGCCGCTTCGGTCTGGGGAAAAATCAAGATGGACTCGCAGGCCGTTACCATCGGGATATTGATCCTCGGAGAACGTATCCTGGGAGGCTTTTATATCCTGGCCCGGATCGGACTCTGGGTGGTCATCGGCACCGCCCTCGCCTCCGGTCTGTTTTATTTCGTCAAATACGGCCCCAAGGTGCTGTCGGAAAACGAGCCCCATACTTCAGCCTGACTTTCCGGGAGCGCGACGCCCCCTTATTCCTCCGATAATACTTCCCGGAACCGATCCAGATTCTCCATCGTATCCGCGTTCATGACAGTAGGCCGCGGTTCCCATCCCCGCGCAATGCGTTTGAGCAAACCGGCAAGCACCTTTCCGGATCCCATCTCGACAAGCAGATCGAGTCCCTCTTCCCGCATGCGGAGCATGGACTCGTACCACCGCACCGGGGCCGTCACCTGAAGACGCAGAGCTTCCCGAGCCTCATCCCCGCCGCGAAGCACTTCCGCGCTCACATTGCTGATGACGGGAAATTTCGGATCCTTGAATTCGACCGCGTTTAAATCAACGCTCAATTTTTCTTGGGCACTCTTCATCAGTTCACAGTGGAAGGGTGCGCTGACGGGGAGAAAAACTTTGCGCGGCGGATCAATCCGCTCGACAGCGGCTTCCACCGCCCGCTTTGCGCCCGCTATGACGATCTGCTGTCGGCTGTTCCAATTCGCGATCTGCACGACGCCCTCGGTAACATGAGACAACGCTTCTTCGACCTTTTCAATGTCCGTACCCAGCAGTGCCGCCATGGCGCCCTTCCCTACGGGAACCGCTTCCTGCATGTAGCGGCCGCGCTTGGCGACAAGCAGAACGGCATTTTCGAAATTTAATGAGCCCGCGGCGACGAGGGCGGAATATTCGCCCAGACTATGGCCGGCCGCCGCATCGGGTTCGTGTTCTGCCAGCATAAAGGCGATCGTACTGACGGTCAGCAAGGCCGGTTGGGTATGCCGCGTCAGCTTCAGTTCTTCTTCCGGTCCTTCAAAACAGAGCTGGGAAAGTTTATATCCCAGGGCATCGTCCGCCCGGGCAAACATCCGGCGCGCGGTATCTGAATTTCGATGGAAATCCCGTCCCATTCCGACAGCCTGTGATCCCTGACCGGGAAAGAGGTATCCGATTTTCATTATCTTGACTCCTTGAATATGGGTCTCCAGCAAGTCAGCCGGACTTATCGTTCTTCATGGATGCGTATATCCGATTTCTCTTTGAGATCTCCCAACCATTCCTGAAGCTGTTTTTCGATGCGTTTCCTTTTCAGAGCCTCTTCAATTTCATTCAATATTTCCGTCAGCGGCCGGAGATCCTTTCCGGATTCCCGTTGAGCGGGCAGGTATTGATTTTGATAGTACGCCTCAATATCCTCCAGGCTGATGACGGCTCCCCGGCTGAACCTTCGGTTTACGATTCTCCGGCAGACGATCTCTTCCCGAATAAAGCCGTCCAGATCGGCAGCCTCCATTCCAAAACGCTTCAACGCATCTTTATAAGGGGGCGCTCCCATCTCCTTTTCGATCTCCATCTTCCGGGCCCGAATGTCTTCTTCTTCAATCAGCATATCCTCCGGCGCCTGCTGTGCCACCAGTTTCCGGTCGATCATGCGGTTCAACAGATCCCGCCTGGAAAGCTCCGCCTTCTCACCGGGAATCGCGAAGCCCAAACCGAAGGCACCGGCGATCCTGAGGTCCGTCAGGGTGATGATTTCTTCATTCACCACGGCGACGATACGGTCCACCAGCTGACCGCTCCCCATAACCGCAAAGAGAAGAAAGCAGAAAATCCCGGTTATCTCTCGCATCTTTTCCATTTTAAAACACGTTTCCGATCGTGATGAAAGCCAGCGGTTCACGTTCGCCTTCCGGTGCATCCAGGTTCCATCCGACTTCCAGACGAACAGGCCCCAGCGGAGTGCGATAACGGACTCCGAATCCCAGGGCATCCTGAAGACCCGACCAGCTGACCTGCCGCCGCTTGGAAAAGACATTTCCCTTATCGTAAAAAACCACGGCCCGCAAGTTTTTGAATGCGGTGATCACGGGAAACGTCAATTCAAAATTGAACAGAAGCAGCGCTTTACCGCCCACGGGATTGGAAGAGTCCGGATCTTTCGGTCCCAATTCGTCAAACCGAACGCCCCGAAACGAGTTACTCCCGCCTCCGAAAAAGCGTTCGTGGATCGGCATCCGCCCCCGCCCCAATCCCAGTCTTATCGTGGAATTGAACGAAACGTCCTGAGCCAACGGAAGATAGTGCTGAAATTTAGTAAACGTTTTCAGATAATCGGACTCCGATTTAAAAAGCGGGTAGGCCCATTCCAGAACCGAACTTAAAAAGAAATTCTCCTCAGGATTGAAAGGATCATCCCGTTTATCCCAGATAAAACTTCCTGAGATAGAGGTCGCGGAGAAGGGGAAATGCTGCCGGTCGACTTCGGATTCGGGCGTATAAAGTTCATACAGGGTCGTCTTCGCAAACCTCAGCGCCGGAACCAGGATCATGTTTTCTTTTTGGGAAAGAGGCCGAATCGAGGAAAAGCTGATGCCGCGCCGGTCGAAGCTGTAACTGGTGCGGGCTTCCCGTTCCACCCAGCCGTTGAGAAACGTCTGCATGGGGATGCCGAAGAAATAAGGCTGTTCCCAGGAGATCACGGCGCGCTTCTCGCCCAAGCTGATCTGTCCGACAAGGCTGATCTGAGCCGCGCTGCCGAATAGATTGCTGTGGATGAACTCCGCGGTCCCCCGCGGCAGGATCACACTGTTCCAAACGGCGAACGACCGCGGTTCGGATTTGGTCTCCAGGCCTACACCAAGGCCGGCGTAATTTCTCTCGCCTTCTTGAACTCGAATCAACAGGTTCGCCTCATCGGGATTCAGGGAAATTTCTTCGATCTTGACTTCGGAAAACATCCCCAGTCTTTCTATCCGCCGTTTGGTCTCCTGAATCAAGTCAAGCTTCGCGTAATCACCCTCCCGCACCCGAAGTTCTCTCTCCAGGACGGCTTGGCGCGTGACGTTGTTTCCGCTGATCACGATGTGGGCGATCCTGATCCTCCGGCCCTCCTGGATTTTAAACTTCACGGAATAGTCGTTTTCCCCTTCCTGTTCCACTTCAGCTGCGGCTTCCGTTCCCCGAACCCCCTGATTTCTATAAAAATTGAGCAGCTTGTCGATGTCTTTACGGATATCAGGCTCATAGAACGGCCCGCCGGGAGTCGAGCTCAACCGGCCCAGAACTTCCTCCCGGCTGAACAGCATGTTCCCTCTGACTTCGATTTCCCGGATCATCTCTTGTCTCCCTTCCTTCACAAAGAGAACCGGTTTGACTCTGCCGCCGGTCTTCTCGAAATTAAGGTCCACCTGGGTTTCCGGGAAACCCCGGGTGCGATAAAGAAATTCGATCTCCCTCGGCAGTTTGAATATCCTGGCCCCATCGATGCCGGCGAGAATGGGGATTTTCTTCTGAACCTCCAGCTCGTTTCGGATTGCATCCGGGGTAAAATGGCGCAACCCCTTGAATTCTATATCCTGGATTTTGAAGCGTTCCCCGGGCGTCACATCGTAGATGACCCGAAGCCGTTCTTCTTCCCGTTCGATCCGCGCGCTTACCGAAGAAAACAGATATCCCTTTTCCCGCAGATACTCGATGATTTTCGCTTCTCCCTCCGTCAAGCCCCATTCCTCGAAGATATCGACTTCCCAGATCGGCTGGAGCAGTGTGAGCGGAACTTCGGCCCCGGTGACGATGATTTCGATCTTTTCATGGGGCAGAATCTCCAGTTCCAGCGAAACATTTCGGGTTTGAGGATCGAACAGCCGATTGAGGATATTGACCTCCACGCGCCGATATCCGAGTTCTCCGAACATCTCTTTAAGCCGGGCCAGGTCGGCATCCAGGATTTCCGGTACGAATTCACCTTTCTCTTTCAAATTCATCTTTCTGCGCAGGACGGCATCATCCAAGACCGGGCTTCCTGAGAACGTGATCTTCTCGATCGAATAACGGGGAGACAAACGCACCTTGAACCGGACATCGACCAATTCGCCCAGAGAGTCCTTTTGAACCGAGCTCTCGATTTCGGAATCAAAATATCCTTCCCGATCCAGAAGAACGGTGAGCTCATCTCGGGCCCTTTCCAGTCGGGATTCCATGTACGGCCCTCCCTTTCTCAGCGCGTGCATCCCCTCCCGCAGCTTCTGCCTGGGAATATCCTGAGTACTCAGAAAATCGATCTTCCGCACGATAAGTCTTTTCGTGAGCAGAAAAAAGAGCTTGATCTCCTTTTCCCCTTCCCGAAGCACCTGCACATCGGAGTACAGTCCGGTTTGGTAGATCTGACGGATAACCCGACTCACGAGCTGAAGCGAAAAGGGATCTCCCGCTTGGAGATCGACCAACCGGCTCAACGTTTCCGCGGGGGCCGGCTCTCCGTTGATCACGACCGAGATCTGCGAGATGGACGTCTCCGTGCTCATCTCCTGCGCCCGAACCGCTCCCCCCATGCACATCAGGGCACAGAGCAGCAGACTCAGCGTTCTTGCCGCCGCCTCGTCAGAAACGTTTGTGAATTTTAACATCAAAACTGATCCGTCCCATTTCATTCCGGGTTCCGACGATCGACAGATCATTCGTCAGTTCCCACTCCAGCCGCGTGATCTCCGCACGCTGTGTTCCTAAATTCGTGGAATACAAAATGAAAAAATTCCGGGATATTTTCTTCCCCACCGTCAAGCGCGCCGTCATTTCCGCCGATGAGCCCAGGATAAAGGGATCGATGCGTATGCTGTCGATGCTGAACAGCTTTTCCGCTCTTTTCTGCGCCTCTTCCGAGAGCTGGAAGGACAACAGCGAAGCCGTACTCTGCCCGATGCTTCGATCATAATGGTACGTCCTTCGGAAGGCGTCCCCCAAAGCCAACAGCGCCAGGACATCTTCCGGCGGCAACGGCGGCGAGGAGGCGAATTCCGGAGAAAGACTGTTGACAAATCCGTCCAGAGAAAACGTAACCCGGTAATCCTTTACGTAGGTTTCTCCTTTGAAGCTGATATAGGGTTCCACCGCAAGAGGATTGAAAAAGCTGAGTTTCCCTGAGATCACCTTGAAATCCCTATCCTGGAAATAGACCTCCCCTTCCCGGGCCTCGATGTCTCCCAGAACGACGGGCGACCGGATACCGCCGGCCAGAGTCAAATCCACCGCACCCCGAATCCTGCCCCATGAGTTCTCTATCCACACATTATCCTCTCCAATGACGCGGATATTCAGGGAAAGGTCGTCAAATAGGCTCGGCGCTCTCTCCGTGCTGTAGTAAGGATTGGATGAAAAAGCGAATTTCTCCGTAAATTCTCGGCGGAACAGCAGTCTCCGCAATTGAACGTCCCCGCCGAGCTCGAAACGCTCCTCTTCTTTAATGAGGATTAAATCGGCGTCGGCGAGAACCAACGTCCGCTCCAGAGGCGATAACAGTAAATTCTTTCCTTCGGCACGGATATTGATATCTTCAACGCCTTCTCGACCGACGAACAGCGCTCCCGTCCCCTGCACATCCCCCCCTCCGAGCTTTCCCTGAAACGAGCGCAGGGAAAACCGGCCGTCATCGACAAAGATCAAACCGCGGTAGTCGCGAACCGCATGGGCAAACCGTGGAATCGGGAGCAGCGGGCCGCTGAAATCGATCGCTCCTTTGATATGAGGGGCGCTGGGCGAACCGTTGATCTCACCCAAGTAATTGATCTTTCCCTGAACACCCTTCCAGGGAAAGATCAGGTCCGGATTTGAAAAGGAACCGCGCACTTCCCCATTCCAGGAATTTTCATCCAGAGGAATATCCAGCGTCATTTCCAGTTCATTGTCTCCCGGAAGAAAGCGACCTGTGAGTCCGCAGCGAAGCACGTTTTTAGGTAAGCTCAACTCCAGTCTCCCTTCCACATCGCTTTCCTGAAACGGTTCGAATTGAAATTTTTCGATATGATAGCTTCCGGAAACGACATCATCCCCGAAACGTCCCTGACCTTCCGCGAGAAACTCCAGTAATCCCCGTGCTCCCTTCTTCATGAGAGAGAGATCGATATTGCGGGCCTTGAGGGAGATATCGAACATCTCCTCCGGGAATCTGAATGAGAGCTTTCCCTCGAGACGGCCGTCATGCCAGCCGAAAGCCAACTCGGGAAATTCCAGGATGCCTCCGGGTTCCGCCCATACGATTTTGCCTTTTACATCCGTAAGCAACTGCCCGGATAAATTCATGCGCGCGCCGGAAAAATTGCCTTTGAATTGGATCGAGAGACCTTTCTGTTCAAACTCGAAACTTCCTTCGGCCTCTCCCTCGAAAGGGATCCGGATATCGAAAGCCGGCAGGATCGTCTCCACCCTCCCTTTTTCCACTTGAAGGGCTACCCGGGTTTCTTCAAGATTAGTAAACAGACCGACCTTCCCCTGGAAAAGCGGATCTTCCACGGTAAACCGCCCAAAAAAATCGTTGCCGATGAGTTCGACTTCTCCTTGAACCCGCTCCGCGTTCAGGGTGTCGAATCCACCCGGAGAGACATCCAACCCGGCTTTTATCTGAGGATTGATGGAATCTCCGAATATATGAATATCCGTCCGCCCCTTTCCGCGTATTTCCGGAAACCGGAACGGCTTACCCAATGCCAGTGACGTAAACTCGCGGGCTTGGGCCGCGTCCTTGACATCGCCGGCGATAACGATATCCATGTCCCGTTCCACGCGCAGATGTCCCCGTAGATCGAGCCGGGAAAAGCTCGAGTCCAGGTTTCGAGAAGAAAAATGGATCTCTTTATCCCCGTCCCAATCCAGTTCCACTTCACCCCTGAAAGGAAATCTTCCCGGAACGGAATATTCTAAATCATCCCGGAATTCGGCTTTGACGGAGAGCCTTTTTTCATCGACCTGAAAGGTTCCCCATGCCGGTGACGCCACCGGCCAAGGCAAGGGGACGGCATTGATGACCGCATCCAGATGGACTCCCCGCACCGAGCCTTCCACTTTTTTCCTGTTAACGGAAATGCGGACCCGCTCAACCGGACGCCCCCGGTTCCTGATGGAAAATTCCATCTCCGCCCCTCCGGCTCCCGCCACTTCAAGCACGCCGTCCACTTTTCCAACGGGTATCTGATTCAGTATCAGATTTTTGTGCGAGATATCCGTCCGGAAATCGATCCGCCCATTGCGCCGGACCAGCATACCGCGGCCTTCCGCTCTCCCCCCCCATTCAAAAGGGACGTCGAGGAGTCCCAGAATGGGATCGGGTTGGAACCGAAACCGCGTCCTGATCTGAACTTCGGGGTCGGATAGGTTCAGAACGACGCCTTCGGCCTTAATGAATCCCTGAGAGCCCTTCCAGCGCAGGCGGTCCAGATTGATCCCGGAATCATTGCCGTGCAGCCGCAGGCTGAGGCGCCCTTTCAATACATCTTCGCGATCCGCCATCGCGAAAGTGTTTTCTTCCGAAACCAGCCTCAGATCGATTTCTTCCTTCCGGGGCCGGATCAGGATGTTGACGCCGCGGGATTGAACGCGGAGCTTCTCCCCCCAATAAAACAGATTCCCCTCGCGGATCAGGATTTTCGATACCGCGAACGGCAGCGCCGTCGACAGGCCGGACCGGCTTTCTCCCGTAGCGGGAGAATAGATTCTGAGAACGGGACGATCGATCAGAACATCGATGGGCTTTTCCCGTGAAAAAAGCGAGCGGAAAGAGATCGAGATCGACACCTTGTCTGCGGCGATGAAAGGGGATGCGGAGAGGGAACGGACCTCATACATGATCAGCGTCGGGGGAAAAGGGGTTAAATGCAGCTCGTTGTAATCGAAACTGCTCCGGATACGGGTTTTGACTTGATGCAGGAACAAGCTTTTTACGATCACTCCCGCCAGATACAGCAGAAGCACGATCCCGACAACACTTGCCGCCCGGGTGATCTTCTTGTGAAAACGTCTTATAAGTGACCAGTATTTAAGCGACACGAAATCTCCCGGAGAAAAATGAACCGATACGACCGATATGCATTCATGGCATAATCTATCCTGACCTATTCATAAAAAAACAGCGATGACATACTTCTTCTTTCATTTTCAGGAAAACGAAAGACTCCTCTGAAAATAGTCGCTGAGAAGTTAATGTTCCTCCCCATTTCATATTGATCGCCATTGTTTTACCTAGGGACGGGCCGAATCCAAGACATCCGCATCGTCGCGGGAAATCCGCCGTAGAAGACCGCGGCTCCACCTCCCGCGCCTCACGCCCGCGGCGATCTCGGCCCGTGAATAATTCAGTATATATATAGCATGTTTCCGGGAAAATTTGAACTCATCACGCCGCGGGAAGACCGGGAAGAGCGGTCGGCGGAAATTCGGACCGAAGGAATGGAACGGAAAAGATTTCAGGATCCGGCCCGCAACGGCCCCTCCCGAAAGAGTTTTAATCGATGGTGAAGAGAAGCGATCCGGCCTCTACGGAATCCCCCTGCTTCGGAAGGATATTCCCGACCTTTCCGGTTTTTGGCGACTTGATCTCGTTCTGCATCTTCATCGCTTCCAGGATCAGTACCGCATCTCCCTCTTGAACCGATTCTCCCGATTTGGCAAGGATCTTGATGATCCTTCCCGGCATGGATGTCTTGACATTCATCAACCGATCATCCGACGGCTGTCCTCCCAGCATTTCCAGCGCGGTTTTCTTCCGGATCCGGTAACATCTCCCATTGATCCAGGTGTTGTAGGTCGTCGAATCGGTGTTGATGATGACGTCGAACACCTTTCCGTTGATTTTCAGCAGCATCTCTTCATGATTGATAAATTCGACGTCCACGTCATAAGACTTCCGGTCCAGAATTATGCCCAGTCTATGGGGAGCCTTTTCATGCAAACTCAGTTTGAATTCACGGTCGCGATGCCAGAATGAGGTCTTCATAGAGCTTCCTTCAAGATAATGCGTCCTTCCGCCCGGTGTGCTTCCATCTGCTGAACCGCTTTCCGGTTCCGGAAGCGAACGCCGCCCGTCCTTCCCGATAACATCTGATCGCTGCCGCAATCAGCGCGGCGGCTTGTTCCTCGGGATCGAGCGATTCCTCTTCTTTCTCCAAATGCGCGATGAAATGCGTGTTGTAATCGCCCCGGATGAACGTGGGATGGTGAAGGATCCGCTTGAAAAAGGGAATCGTGGTCTTGATCCCATAGACATGGTACTCAGACAATGCCCGCAGCATCCGCTTCATCGCTTCCTCCCGCGTCGCTCCCCAGGAAATAAGTTTGGATAGAAGCGGGTCATATTCCAGAGGGACATCATATCCCTGGTAGGTGCCATTGTCATACCGCAATCCCGGGCCGCCGGCGGGCGATCGCAGATATAGGATTTTCCCGGGGGAAGGCAGGAAATCGTTATAGGGATCTTCAGCATATATCCGGCATTGTATCGAAGCACCGGTGACTTTTATATCCCGCTGAGAAAATGTCAAGCGGCGTCCTTCTGCGATCCTTATCTGATTTTGAACCAGATCGATGCCGGTCACCATCTCCGTGACCGGATGCTCCACCTGCAGACGCGTATTCATTTCCAGAAAATAGAAATTTCGGTTCTTGTCCACCACGAACTCGATGGTTCCGGCATTCCGATATCCCACGGCACGCGCCGCTCTTACGGCGACACGCCCCATCTCGGCCCGGGTGCCTTCATCAAGAAAGGGAGATGGAGCTTCTTCCATGACCTTCTGATAGCGACGCTGGACCGAACATTCCCGTTCTCCCAACCAGACGCAATTCCCAAAACGATCCGCCAAGATCTGAATCTCTATATGGTGGGGTTCTTCGATGTATCTTTCCATGTAAACCGCGCCGTCACCGAAACTCGAAAGGGCTTCGGAACGGGCCATTCGAAAAGCGGACTTCAGGTTTTCGGGATCCCGAACCAACCTCAGGCCCTTCCCTCCTCCTCCGGCCGCGGCTTTGAGCAGCAGCGGGTAACCGATTTCCTCTGCTTTTTCTTGCAGGGATCTTATATCCTTCAGCGGTTTTAAAGTACCGGGGATGATGGGGACGCCCGCGTCTTTCATGATCCTGCGGGAAGCCGTTTTTCGGCTCATGGCCTCCATGGCGGAGGACGGAGGTCCGATGAACGCCAAGCCCTCTGCTTCGCACCTGTGTACGAAGCGGGGGTCTTCAGCCAGAAATCCATAACCGGGATGAACGGCATCGGCCCCGCACTCTTTTGCGGCATGGATAATTTTATCGATATTCAGGTAGCTCTCGGCCGGAGCGGCATCTCCGATGTAATAACCCTCTCCCGCCAAGCGCACATGCAGGGCTTTTCGGTCCGCCTCGGAATAGACGACGGCGGGAATAATACCCATCTCGCGGCAGGCCCGGATGACACGGACGGCGATTTCACCGCGGTTGGCAATCAATATCTTCTTGAACGCCTTCCTCATATTTTTTCTCCGCGTCCGGTTCCGCCGAAGGCACGACGGACGCGATCTTCCTTACCCGCTGTTTAGAGAGGGATGTTCCCGTGCTTTTTAGGGGGGTTTTTATCCCGCTTGTTCTCCAGCATTTTCAGAGCGGCGATCAGATGCTGTCGCGTATTTTGGGGCTCGATGACGCCATCCAGATACCCTTTTTCACAGGCGATAAAAGGATTGGCGAATTTTTTCCTGAATTCTTCGATCTTCTTCCGGCTCAGGTCCCCGGGATCACCGGCTTCTTCCAACTCGCGCTTATAGACGATGCGCACGGCGCCCTCCGGCCCCATAACGGCAATTTCCGCCGTGGGATAGGCATAGTTGACATCGGCGCGGATATGTTTCGAAGCCATCACACAATAGGCGCCTCCATAAGCTTTCCGTGTGATGATGGTGACCTTGGGAACCGTAGCCTCCGCGAATGCATACAGGATTTTGGCGCCGTGCCGGATGATCCCTCCGTGCTCCTGCGCCACTCCCGGGAGGAAGCCGGGAACGTCTTCAAAAGTGATCAGGGGGATATTGAAAGCATCGCAGAATCTGATAAACCGGGCTCCTTTATCGGAGCAGTCGATATCCAACACACCTGCAAGATAATCGGGCTGGTTGGCGACGATCGCCACGGACTTTCCGGCCAGGCGGCCGAATCCGACGACGATATTCTTAGCGAAATGCTCCTGGACCTCGAAAAAATAATGATCGTCCAAGACTTCACGAATAACATGACGGATATCATAGGGTTGATTGGGATCTTCCGGGATGATGTGGTTTAACTTTTCGCTGATGCGGTCGGGAGGATCACCGTTTTCCTTTTCCGGGGGATCTTCCAGGTTGTTTTCCGGTATGAAGGAAAAAAGCTCACGGATCAACGCGAATGTCTGCTCCTCATTCTCGGCGGCGAAATGCGCCACGCCGCTTAACGTATTGTGTGTTTCGGCTCCTCCCAGCTCCTCCTTGCTGACCTCCTCGTGGGTAACGGCCTTGATCACATCCGGTCCGGTGATGAACATGTTGCTGATCCGCTTGGTCATGATGATGAAATCCGTGATGGCGGGCGAATATACGGCTCCCCCCGCACAGGGACCCATAATGGCGGAGATTTGGGGAATGACGCCGGACGCCAGCACGTTGCGCAGGAAAATATCCGCATATCCCGCAAGACTGGCGACGCCTTCCTGAATGCGGGCTCCACCGGAATCATTCAATCCGATCAAGGGGGATCCGGCCTTGAGAGCCATGTCCATGATCTTGCAGATCTTTTGAGCGTTGGAGGCACTCAGTGAACCGCCGAAAACCGTGAAATCCTGCGCGAAGATGAAAACGGTCCGGCCGTCGATCGTGCCGTATCCCGTAACCACACCGTCACCTGGAATTTTCTTTCTTCCCATGCCGAAATCGTGGCACTGGTGAACCACAAGTTTGTCCATTTCATGAAAAGAGTTCTCATCGAGAAGCAGCGTGATCCTTTCACGGGCGGTCAGCTTTCCGGAATTGTGTTGTTTCGCGACCCTGTCCTTGCCTCCGCCGGCTTCGGCTTCCGCCTGCCTGCGGCTCAGTTCCTTCATGTTTTTCGGCGCGGACATGGTCCTTGATATTTACAGGTTTTTGACTTTTTCCCAATCCTGCAGGAATCGTTCTATCCCGATATCCGTCAAAGGGTGTTTGACCAGCTTTTCCAGAGCGGAAAAGGGCAAGGTCGCGATATCGGCTCCCATCATGGCCGATTCCACGAAATGCAGGGGATGCCGGATGCTGGCGACAATCACTTCGGTTTCGTATTCGTAGTTATTGAAAACAGTAACGATCTGCTCGACGAGTTCGAGACCGTCATGTGAGATGTCGTCCAAACGGCCGACGAATGGACTGACATAGCGGGCTCCTGCCTTGGCGGCCATGATGGCTTGGCTGGAAGAAAAGATAAGCGTTGTATTGACGTTGACCCCCTCTTCGGAAAGTGCCTTGATCGCCTTCAATCCTTCGATCCCGATGGGGATCTTGATGACGATATTCTCCGCGATTTTGGCTAATTCCCGCGCTTCCGGAATCATGTCCTCGGCTTTCATCGACACGCATTCCGCACTGATGGGACCGGGAACGATCCGGGAGATCTCGCTGATAAGCTCTTTAAAATTACGTTTTTCCTTGGCGATAAGGCTTGGATTGGTCGTTACTCCGTCCAGGATCCCCCAGCTGGCTGCTTCCGCGATCTGATCGAGATTCGCCGTATCCAAGAAAATTTTCATTCTATCCTCCCAAAAGCCCTAGGGGCGTAGTCTTCTCCATCATTAAAATATATGCGGCGGAAAAAGTCTAATGCTTTTTGTCCTCATACCGAATCCGGTGCTCAGCGGACCTTCATGAGCCGATTCGAAAGGACCCCGATGCCTTCGATCTGAATATCGATGCGGTCTCCCGGCGACATGGGACCGACTCCCGCCGGTGTTCCGGTGCTGATGACGTCTCCGGGAACGAGAGTCATGATGCGTGAAATGAAACGCACCAAGAAAGGGATCGAAAAAATGAGGTTTTTCGTGCCGGCGGATTGGCGAAGCTTTCCGTTCAGAAAGCTCTTCAAATGCAGACGGCCCGGATCGATATCCGTACTGATGCACGGACCGAGAGGAGCGAACGTATCGAATCCCTTGGCCCGCGTGAACTGGCCGTCTTTTTTCTGAAGATCCCGAGCCGTTACATCATTGCAGATCGTATATCCCAGGATGTTGTCCTCGACCGGATCGTCATCTTTCAGTCCGGCCGTCGTTTTCCGGATGACAACGGCCAATTCCCCTTCAAAATCCACCCGTTTCGCCATCCCGGGATAGACGATGACATCTTCGGGACCGATAACCGCGGAAGGCGGTTTCATAAAGAGCAGAGGTTCCACAGGAAGCGGATTCCCCATCTCAGCCGCATGATCTTTATAATTGCGCCCCACGGCGACGATCTTCGATGGAACGACCGGAGGAAGAAGACGAACGTCTCCTATGGGAATCGATTCCCCGGTTTCTCGAATGCTCCGGAAAATCGACCCGCTGACGACTTGGAGACGTTCTTCCCGTAAAACACCGTAAACCGCTTTTTTCCCCTGTTTAAAACGATAAAGTCTCATTTGCGTCTCCTTCCATATGAACGTGAACCTCATTGGAAGTCCGACTTTCATTTCCTTCCTGATCGACGGCCGTTACGGCGTAGACACAATCCGAAACCGCGGTAACCGTTCGGTCGGTATACGCATTTTCGGGAACCGGCTCGTTTTCCAGGGGGGCGAGCTCTTGTTCTCCCCCACATTTTCTCCACACCCGGTAACCCATCAAGTCTCTCTCCCGGTTGGCCTCCCAACTGAGGGCGACGAAATCCCTTCCCACGATGGCGATAACGCCCCGAGGCGGTTGCGGAGGGAAAATATCCTTGACATCGACGCGTATCTCGGGAGCGGGATCGCTTTCCGCAAAGGGAGGAACATCAACGGCCGTTGCTCTGACCGTATACACATAGGAACGCCCGAAGACAATATCCCGGTCTTCCAACCTCGGCGCATCAAGGGGCGCTTCATTCATGCGTATGGGATTCCCCTCAGGAACTGTGCGATAGACGAAATACCCCTTGACGATCGCGGGCGTCGAGTCGTCGATATTTTTTTCCGGCGCATCCCATTCCAACTCGATCCGATCCGCATGGATCCGGGCCCGCATATTTCCAGGCGCCCGGGAAATGAGCCTCGGTTCCACCGAGACCGGATCTGAAAAAGCCGACGTCCTCCGCCTGCCGGTCAATACCCTTATTCCGAAGGTAAAGCGTTTGGCGCCAAAATCCGATGGCTTGATCTCGATGGGAAAGGAGTGGTTTCCCTTATCAGGAGACGTCTCATCCGGGATCCCTACGAATTCCTCGGTTTCCAGCAATTGCAGCCGGGCGGCGCGAGAGGGAAAATCACCCGCCGTTATCGGAACCGCGCCGGGAAGATCCACGTCGACGAGCCAGATCTCGATTCCCGCTATGGCTTCCAGCGGGCTTCCATCGGTATATGCCGTCGGATTTTTCCAGCTGAGAATGATGCGGGCTCCCTGCTGAAGAGCTATAAAATCCTGCACTTTCCGGGGGAGTTTGAGAACCGGCGGAACGATAGGCCCCTTTTTCCCGCATCCGAAACACAATCCGGCCAGAATCCCAAGCAGGAACAGCGCCTTTTTTTTTCGCATCAAAGAATAAACCGGCTGAGGTCCTCGTCTTCAATGATATCCGTCAGTTGCTTATGTACGTATTTTCTATCGATGGAAATCCTTTTCTTTTTCATTTCAGGTGCCGCAAACGAGATTTCCTCCATCACTTTTTCCATGATCGTGTGCAGACGCCGCGCACCGATATTCTCATTGATGTCATTGACTTTTTCCGCGATTCCGGAGATCTCGTCAATCGAGTCTTCGGTAAATTTAACCCGGATGCCTTCCGTACCCATGAGTGCGATATATTGTTTGATCAAGGCATTCTCCGGCTCCGTCAGGATCTTGATGAAATCTTCTTTTCCCAGCGAAGTCAGCTCCACCCGGATGGGGAAACGTCCCTGCAGTTCAGGAATCAAATCCGAAGGTTTGGATACATGAAAGGCCCCGGCTCCGATGAAAAGGATATGATCCGTTCGAACCAATCCGTATCGTGTATTGACCGTTGTCCCCTCGATGATGGGCAGCAAATCCCTCTGCACTCCCTCCCGGCTCACCTCAGGGCCCTGTCCGGATTCCCGGCCGGATATCTTATCCACCTCATCAAGGAAAATGATCCCGGAATGTTCGACTTTTTCCACCGCAAGACGGGAAACCTGATCCATATCGACAAGCCTTTTTTCTTCTTCCTCCAACAGGTATTCCCGAGCTTCGCTGATTTTGACCTTTCTCCGTTTGGATTTTCCTCCTCCGAACCCCGGTAGAAGCTCCTGGATATGGATGCCGATTTCCTCAACACCGGCATTGGAGAAGATTTCGAACGGCGAAGCCATTTTTTCTTTGACATCGATTTCGACCAAACGTTCATCCAGCTGCCCGTTGCGAAGCTGCAACCGGAATTTTTCCCGTGTCTTTTGAAACTGAGCGATGTCCGGTTCGGGCTCCGCCGCCGGGACTCTCTTCGGCGGCGGGAGCAGGATGTCCAGCAAACGCTCCTCGACATGACGCTGCGCCTTTTCCCTCACCTCGAGAATCTTATCGGATTTAACCATATCCACCGACATCCGAACCAGATCCCGGATCATGGACTCCACGTCCCGGCCGACATATCCCACTTCGGTAAACTTGCTCGCTTCTATCTTGAGAAAAGGCGATGCCGTCAATTTGGCCAGTCTCCGGGAGATCTCGGTCTTCCCCACTCCGGTGGGCCCGATCATCAAAATGTTCTTGGGCGCGATCTCATCCGCCAGTTCCGCCGGGAGCTTGCGGCGCCGAAAACGATTGCGCAGTGCGATCGCGACCGCTTTTTTGGCTTCCTGCTGACCGACGATGTATTTATCCAACTCCGCCACGATCTCGCGCGGCGTAAGTTCGATCTCTTTTGGACTCAGTACGGGATTTTCCAAGGATTCAGGCAGTGAAATGGCCATTTACAGTTCCTCCACCGAGATGTGCTGATTCGTGTAAATACAGATATCCGCGCTGATTTTCAATGCTTCCACGGCGGCATCTTTAGCCGAAAGCCGGGAATATTTGACCAGAGCCCGGGCCGCGGCCAAGGCAAAGGCCCCTCCGGACCCGATAGCGATGATCCCATCATCCGGTTCGACGACATCACCGGTCCCCGATATGAGGAACGCATTTTCCTTGTCGGCGACGATCAGCAGCGCTTCCAGTCGGCGCAGAGCCCGATCAAGCCTCCAATCCTGTGCCAACTCGATCGCCGCCCGGCGCAGGTTTCCGCGAAATTCTTCCAATTTGCCTTCGAAGCGCGAAAACAGCGCGAACGCATCGGAGGTGGCGCCGGAGAAACCTGCCACCACGGCGCCTTTATAAAGACGCCGGAGTTTGCTGGCCTTTTGCTTTAAAACAGTATCGCCGTAAGTCACTTGACCGTCTCCGGCGATGGCCACTTTGTTTTTGTGACGGATACATACAATGGTTGTCGCTTCAAACATCATCTCACTTCCTTATGATGGGTATGATATCGTCAATTCGTAAAAACGTCAATCCGACCAAAAGTCCGAAGAAGATTCATCAGACGTTCATAAATTCTGTAAAACATGATTACAGTTTTACCCTCCCGGTAAACCGGACTCCCCGCCTCTTCCCGACATTTGACAGCCTTTGCCATGCCGATTAAATTGATAAGAGGAGGAGACGTCCCCGCCGCGGATAAGCCGCGACGCCGGTGCACCTCAAACCGCTCTTATCTTCGGAGGGATGATTGGCATGATATTTGCAGTTCAGTCCTTTCGGCAAAAAGGAGCATTTTCATGAACGCATTCATTAGGCTCGCGGCGGGGCTGCTGCTGTCTTTCACTTTCGGCTATCAACTGCATGCCCAAGCATCGAAGCTTCCTCCAAAATATAAGAAATGGTTGCGGGAAGAGGTCATCTACATCATCACCCACAACGAAAGCAAGGTCTTCAAGCGTCTGGAAAACGACCGCGAACGGGACCTTTTCATCGAGGAATTTTGGAAACAGCGTGATCCAACGCCGGGGACGCCGACCAACGAGTTCAAAGACGAACATTACCGAAGGATCCGATACGCCAATCATCATTTCGGAAAAGGCACGCCGGTTGAAGGATGGAGTACCGACCGCGGGCGCTTTTACATCATCCTCGGCGAGCCCCAACAGATCCAAACATATTTGAATAATCGGGATACCCACCCCATTATTGTCTGGTATTACCAAGGCAATCCGCGCATCGGCCAGCCGCCTCAGTTCCGACTTCTTTTTTTCCAGCGGGGAGGCGTGGGGGAATTCGAACTGTACTCCCCTCTCATCGACGGCCCCAAAAGTCTGGTCCCGATGGCCGATTCCGGACAAGTCGTCAGCACCCGACAAATCGTTTCGCTGCGCACCGTAGGCGTTGACGAGGGGGCGGACATCTCCAAGGACGCTCCCGTCAGACGCCAAGATCAGCTGAATTCCCTCATGGACATAAGAGACCGCACCGCTCTGCAGCTCCTGCGGGACAGCCTGCTGGATGAACTGGCCGATGCGGCCCTCTCCAATTTCATGGGAAAAGGCGATCCGAGCACACGCCTCACTTCCTCGGTATTGATCGGAGAAGTGGAAGCAGCTCCTCAAAAGTCGATCCGTGACGATTATGCCTACGATTTCCTTGAACACAAAGCCGTCGTGGAAGTGAGCTATTCCGTAAATCATATCCCCAGTCGGACCCAACTTCAGGTTCTCAGGGACCGATCCGGATTGTTCTTCGTCAATTATGCCGTTCAGCCGGAATTCATCTCCATAGACCGTTACAAAGAGAAATACTTCACCAATATCAAGATGAGTGTCAGGGTAACGGATAACGAAGATGAAACGATTTTTCAGCACTCCCGCGATTTTCCCATCGAGCTGAAGAAAAAGCAGCTGGAAACCATAGGAGAAAGGCCTTTCAATCTGCATGACTCCTTTCCCATGATCCCGGGAGTTTATACCTTCCATCTACTGCTGGAAAACACGGTCACCAAGGAATTCACCTCTTATGAGAACGAATTGATCGTTCCCCGGCCGGGGATCCGGATGATCAGCCCTCTGATCCTCGCCAACAAGATCAACACCGAATCTCCATATGCCGACGTATGCAAAGCCTACCAGATCGGCGATCTGCAGCTCTATCCCCAGTTGAAAAACCGATTCGGGAGGATGGAGACCCTCTATCTCTACTTTCAAATCTTCGGAATGGAAAAGGAGGCGCTCGACGACGGAATCCTGGAATACGTCATCTCCCGCGGCAATCGGATCGCCCATCGCGAGAGCGAGCCTGTCGGGGCAAACGGGGGAAGGGACGGATTCCTTCATGAATTCGACCTGAGTGCGCTTTCACCCGGGACATACAGGCTTACGGTCTATCTGCGCGACGCGGAAAGGAAGCAGCTCCTCACCGCCAGCGAAACCCTGACCGTCACCTCACGTTTCGGTCCCGAACCCTGGATCGTCGTCCAAACGAATCCCCCACGGGAAGATCCGGTTTATTCCTATCTTCTCGGCAACCAGTTTCTGAATAAGGGCGACATCCCCAATGCAAGACGGGAATTGGGGAGAGCGTATGCCCGCAAGCCCTTCTCCCTCGATTACGCGCTGCGCTACGCTCGGGTGCTGCTCGTCAACCGCGAGGTGGAATCCGCATATCAGATGCTGCTTCCCTTCGCTGAGCAAGGATCGGCCAATTATGCCCTGTATTTCTATCTCGGCAAATGCCTGCAGGCCATGAACAGACTGGAGGAAGCCGTTTCCTATTACCAGAAAGCCCTCAGCCATAAAGGGGACATGATCGAGATCCTCAACGATATCGGCCGATGCTATTACGATCTCAACGAGGTGTCGCTCGCCCGGCGCGTCTGGGAAAAATCACTCGAGATCAATCCGGACCAAGAAGAAATCAAGGCTCTTTTGGCGGAGATCCAATAGACCTCGGCCCTACTATTTTCGAGCGCGGCGCTCACGAACCAAGGGCGCGAATTTGTCCCTGAGCCGGGTTTGCACGCTGGTCATGGGAATCTCTTTCCCATTGATGATGACGGCCGTCACTTTGGAACTGAGTTGGAGAATATTCCCGCTGCAAATGAAAATGTCAGCCGCTTTGCCTTTTTCCAGCGATCCGACCCTGTCCGATATTCCCAGGATACGGGCCGGATTGATCGTCAGCGCCTTGACGGCGGCATCTTCCGATAATCCGTGAGCAACGGACATCGCGGCGGGAACGGGCTGCCGCCGCACGTTGCGGCTTCCGGGACCGCCCGCCGATTCGTTGAAAGCGAAGAGAACCCCCTTTTTCTGCAGGACCGCGGCCGTGTGATAATTGAGGTCGTAAGCTTCCCACCGCCGGGGAATCGTCATCGTTCCGGACCAGATGACCGGTATTTTTTCAGCCGCCAACCGATCCGCATATTTAAGGATCCCGCCGTTTGCGAAAAGAATCCCCTTAAGATCGTATTCATCGATGATGCGCAGGGCGCCGCGAATGGTGACTTCATTCATCGTGACGAAGATCGCCGGAATCTTTTTCTCCAGAACCGGGATCAGGGCCTCCATTTCCAAGCTGCGCGCGATCGGCTCCGCATTCTTATCTTTTTTCAAGGATCGGCTCGTCCGATCCGCATAACGTCGGGCCTGGTTCAATTTGTCCCGGATAAGAGCATTCACGCCGGGCAGTGTGGAAGGGTATTTCCCACTGACTTTAGCACCCATATTGAACACCATGGCCGCATGCTTTTTCATCACCATATCGTCGGCCAGATCGCCCTTGAGGTTCATAACCAGCGCCCCTCCGCTGAGGGCGTTGCGGGAACCGCTGACGGTCAGGGCGGTCGTGATCCCGTCTATCCGCGCCACCTCGATGCATTCGTCCTCGGGATTGAAAGCATCGAACGGATCCATATGGGGAGTGGACGTCCCGGTTTCATTCGTGTCGTTCCCCGCGCCGGGATAACCGGTCAATCCGAGAGCCGTAAACGGGGCGATCATTCCCGGGTAGATGAAACCTCCTCCGGCATCGATGATCCGCGCTCCGGCGGGAGCGGAGATGTCTTTTCCGACATCGGCGATCTTGCCGTCCCGTATCAGCACGCATCCGTTCCGCAGGGAAGAGCCTGAAACGGTCACCACCGTCCCGTTCTTTATCAATATCGTTCCCTGAGAAAAAATCACACCGGCCGTCAGGAGGAACAGGATGAATCCCCAAACCGCATGTTTTTTCATTGCGCACCTCCTTCGACCGTAACGCTTTCCTCGGCATGATCGAAATAGACTCTTCCCTCGATGATCGTCATGACGCACTTCGTTGTCGAATCCAAGGGATGTTTGTCGAAAACGGCGATATCGCCGTCCTTCCCGACATCCAGGCTTCCCACCCGGTCTTCCATTTCCAAAGATACGGCGGCGTTCAGCGTGATCATCTTCAGAACTTCATTCTGGGTAAGTTCATTATACTTGAGAACTTTTGCCGCATTCATGTACAGGTATCTGCCTTCATCCGCACTGTCGGAATTAATGACGATGTTCACTCCCGCATCATTCATGATGGTGAATCCGAACGGGCACCCGTCATAAGATTCCTCCTTGAAGCCCCACCAATCGACCCAGCCCCCGAAACTGACCCCGGCTTCCGCTATCACGTCAGCTACCTTGTAGCCGTCCACGCAGTGGCTCAGCTGCAGCAGATCGATACCGAATTCCCGGCAGAAATTAATGATCCAGACGATTTCGTCGGCACGGTAGGTATGACAATCCACGCTGATTTTCTTTTCCAGCACCATCTTCAGCGTTTCCAGCTTGAGATCCTTTTTCGGAGGCGTCAGGTCTTTCTTGCCCTCCGATCTTTCTTTCTCATATTTATCCCATTTGGCTTTATATTCCTGAGCTTCGATAAAGGCTTTTCGAGCGGAATGGGCGTTTCCCATCCGCGTGGAAGGACTGCGGCCTTTGCTTCCGTAAACACGCTTGGGATTTTCCCCCAACGCCATCTTCAGCTGCTGCCGGACACCCTGCACCATCATCTCCTCCACCGGCGCGCCATACTTCAGTTTGATCGTCACATTGACGCCGCCGATAACATTGGCGCTGCCGTGCATGGTCTTAATGGTCGTCACGCCTCCGGCGAGGGTTTTTCGGATCGCATCGGAATCAGGCTCCAGAGCTTCCCACATCCAAATCTGAGGAGTCACCGGATCCGTGGCTTCATTGATATCGGCCAGAGCGATGTGAGAATGACTATCGATCAGACCCGGCATGACATACTTCCCGGATACATCGATCACCTTGACTCCGCTTGGAATAGCGACATCACTGCCGACGGCCGTGATCCTTCCTTTCTGAATAACGACCGTACCCTTCGGGATTTCTCCCTTGGAAACAGTGATTACCGTGCCGCCTTTCAGCGCCAGATCCTGGGCACCTCCACTCACGGCGCATAATCCGATCACCACAAGCAGGGAAATCAACTTTTTGCTCATATTTCTTTTTCCTCCTTCCCCGATAAAACACGGGCGACGATTTTTCCTTATATCACAGAATCCGCCTTGACGCCAAACGCCGCTTCCAAACCGGGCGTTTCCCCGGATCGGACTTCACGGGATCGGCTTGATCAAGATCAATTCCGTCTGCGGGGGGGAGAGGTATTCCACGCCGTCCGCGCGAAGAACGGCATCATCCTGACGAGTCAAGCTGAGGGAGCGGCCCATCGACGGGATTTCTTTGGATATCCCCATTTCCACGGCAAAAAGCATGACGGGATCCAGACGCAGGTTCACGCGTTCTCCGTAACGTTCCGGATAATCCGGATAAAGGAGCGGCCCGATGCAGTGCACGGTATCCCCGATGGTATGGGCGCCCACCCAACCGTCATACCCGGAATCCTGAAGAAACCGCATGGTTTTGGTGTGGATATCGAGCGCTCTTTCCCCAGGCACCATGTTTTTCTTGAGCTCCCTGGCGAATTTCAAGCTGAACTCGAAAAAATCACGGATGGGCTTTGGAGGCTCCGTCTCTCCCGGTTTCAGGACGTAGGCCTGCCGATTGACGTCGGAACAGTACCCCATATACTTCACCCCGAAATTCACATCGATGAAATCGCCGGGCTCAATGACGATTTCAGACAGCAGAAGCTCGCCTTTTTCAACGGGAACGCCGAAAGGACAGGCGCCGGGCCATCCCGGCTCGACATTGTATTTCCGCAGTTTTTCCCGATAAGCCCAGTACAGGTCCTCTCCGGTCGTAATCCCCGGTCGGATCACTTCGTTCGAGAGCACCTCATGATGGATGCGCTTGGCGATCTCGAAGGACTTTCGCATCAGCTCCACCTCGCGCTCCAAACGGTGGACTCGAAAAGAGACCACCAGCTTTTCAGCGGATACGAGCCTGTCGGTATAAACCGGGCCGATCGCATCTTCTAGATATTTTTTCATCTCCACCGTCAATCCATCGCACATGGGGATCGTCCGGGAAGTATTGATTCCGATGCGGCGCGGATCAAAATCGTGCACGGCCTTCCGGAGGTAGGGCTTCAACCCCTCTTTCCCATAGACGATGACATCATCGTAGATCCGCGTCTGGATGATGTCTCCCAAATGGGTGCCGATCACGATCCTTTTGACCCGATCCGATCCATCATCCATGAAAAGATAGGCGTTTCGATGTCCTCCGATCCCTCCTCCGATATCCGCGATGATGGGATCGAGATTGTTCTCGCGGCTCATCACGATCCACATATCGATGTTGTTCGATCGCATGGCGGGCAGCAAAAAACGGTCTATTTTCTCTTTGACGATGTCCACTTTCAACTGCCAGGCCCATTGCTCCTCGTCACGAGTCATCACCTGTCCGGAAAGCATACCGGCCGTCAGCAAAATCAGCAGCGCCGCTCCCGACACGCGCATTGAAATCATGGAATGAGACATGGTTCCTCCAATCAGCGCCCGATTCCTTAGGGACACTGCAAGCAATTATGATTCCCTTTTCTTCCCTTTATGCGATTATTTATGATATACAATATATTCACATCAACATGTTAGGATAAAAAGAATTTCACCCCATGTCAACGGGGAAACCACTTAAGGAGTCAAACCTATGCATTCAAAAAGACGGTTGGGACCGGGCCTGATCTGCATGCTTTTTCTGGGATTATTTTTAGCCGCGGAAGCCCGAATTCCGGCGGACATCCAGGACGACATAAACGACCTGAACACCTACAGCTGCACTTCGATCGTGGTCAGCCGGGGGGCGTCGGTCGACGGCTCCGTCATGACCACCCATTCCTGTGACGGGCCCTATGAGATACGTCTGAACGTGGTTCCGGGCAAAAGCCGCCCTGCAGGAGAGATGCGGCCTGTCTTCAAGGGCGGAGGCTTGGGGGCGGAAATGAAAGCCGCCATCCGATCCGGTGAGATCCCGGAAGTATCAACCACCTTCAGCCGCTTCGATATCGCCTACCCGTTCATGAATGAAAAGCAGGTTGCCATCGGAGAAACCACCATCGGAGGACGCCGGGAGCTTTACAACTCGGAAGGCTTTTTCGATATCATGGCGCTGGAACGCGTTGCGCTGGAGCGAGCCGCCACGGCCCGCCAGGCAATCGAGATCATGGGGGAGTTGGCTGTCCGCTACGGCTACAGCGACGGCGGCGAATGTCTGACGGTCTGCGATCCCAAGGAAGCCTGGGTGTTCGAGATCTTCGGTGCGGGGCCGTTGGAAACAGGAGCCGTATGGGCCGCCCGCCGCGTTCCCGACGGGGAGGTTTCCGTCAGCGCCAACCACAGCCGGATCGGAGCGATCGACCTCAAGAATACAGACGATTTCATGGCTTCTGATAATGTAATCCAAGTCGCCGTTGAGATGGGATGGTACGATCCCGATTCCGAGCGCCCCTTCATTTTCAACGAAGCCTACTCACCGTACGACATGGGGTATCTGATGTACACCCGCCGCCGGGAGTGGCGTGTTCTGAGCACTCTGGCGCCGGGAATGAATCTCGATCCCTGGTGTGAAACCGGATACCCTTTTTCCGTCAAACCGGAGAAAAAGGTCTCAGTAAAAACTCTGATGACCCTGCACCGCGATTACTACCAGGATACTCCCTTCGACATGAGCCGGGGCCTTGCGGCCGGCCCTTTCAAGACGCCCAACCGCTACAACGTTTCCCAGGGAACCCTCAAAAAAGGTTTCCTCGGTTGGGAGCGGCCCATCGCATACAATAAATGTTCCTATTCGTTCGTCTCCCAATCAAGGGATTGGCTCCCGGATTGGATCGGCGGCCTGATCTGGTTTGGAGAAGATGATCCGAAAACCACGTGCTATGTGCCCTTCTACTGCGGCGTCACCACGGTTCCGAAATGTTTTCAAACCGGCCGCAAGGATGAGTATGACCGGGCCGCGGCCTGGTGGGCTTTCAATTTCGTGGGCAATTGGGCGGACCTCAAATACATGTACATGATCGAAGACATTCGTAAGCTTCAATCCGAACTCGAAGGAGAACTTTTTCAACTTCAACCCGCCGTCGAGGCGACCGCATTGAAATTATATGCCGACGATCCGGAGGCCTGCCGGAATTATCTCACCCGCTATTCCAACGTTACGGCCCAAACCATCGTCGACAACTGGTGGGGTCTTGCGGATCATCTGATCGTTAAATATTCGGACGGACTGGTCAACGTCGGCGGCGAGTACCGACGTGTCGGATATCCCAAGTCTTGGCTGGATGCCGTCGGTTACGGGAAAGAACCCATAAAAAGAGCCCGTAAGGAATAGAAACCATCCCATAATCTTTCGAGGCAAGACCGGATACGGGTAATCGCGGAACGAATCGCAACGGATGGGTGAATGCGTCTCCGTTCGATTCATTCCAACCGAGCGAAAAAAAACGGGAGGGCGGTGGGATGACCGCCCTCCCGATATGATTCCTTAAACTCTATTTTGCCTAGCGAATCAGCCAGATCTCCTCCTGCCGCGGAACCGAATAAACGAAACCGTCTTCAGTCAGATAGGCGTCTTCCTCGGTGGGGATGGAAATCTTTTGGCCGCCCCATTCCGGGATGACGCTGAACGCGTGGGATTCGATCGCGTAATAAGCGCCCAGGCGCAGCGGAAAAGTCGGCCTTACTCCGTAGCGATCCGGCCAGTTCTTGCACATGGAAGATCCGATCCCATGCCCGGGGACACCGGTGGAATGACAGTAGACCACTCCCTCGATCCCCCATTCACGGCACAGGTTCTCCGCCTCAGCCACGATGGTGTGTCCGATATCCCCCGGCCGGGAAACCTGGAAGATGGCGTCCTGAACCCTGAGCGAGTTGGCGAACGCCTGTTTGAGCCCGGCGGGAACTTCGTTTTCTCCGGGCTTGAGGACATACCCGGTCCCTTTGAAATCGGTATGAAAATTCATATAGATGACACCGATATCGTTATTGATGAGATCCCCCGGCTGAATAACCGTTGATTCGGCATCCAATCTTTCAGCTTCTCCTTCGCGGATAACGCGCAGGCCGTTGAAATACCAAGTAGTCAGATGGAGCTCATCCATACGATTGAGGAGATGCCATCGAAGATCGCCGATCGTGGTTTCCCCGGGAGTGATCAGATCACTGCTGAGGATGTCCTGATGCAGATATTTTGAAAGCTCCGCCGCTTCCCGGAAATATTCCCGTTCCTCCGGCATTCGGGTATCCAAAAAATCCACGATCAAAGGTTCCGCCGAGACCAAACGGGCGGCGTATTTCGGACCGATGGATTCCACCAGGAATTTTTTCATTTCAACCGTAAGACCATCGCACATGGGGATGGTGCGCGACTGGTTGACGGCGATCTTCTTGGGATTGATCTTTTCGATCGTCTCCTTGAGGATGGGAGCCAGCGAAGGACCGTTCTCCCCCTCTCCCCTGTGGTAAGAAACGGATTTATCCCAGAGTTTGCTGTAATGGGGAAGATGGGTGCCGAGCGCCACCCGACGTACGGTATCCGATCCGTCATCGTAGAAGATATAGGCGTTGCGGTGACCGCCCGGTTTGTTTTCTATTGTGTCTTCTATGTAGGTCTGTACGAAATCCTTGTTGAATTCCCGCGACATGATGACCCAACAGTCGATCCCGTGCCTGCGCATGGTGGGCAGCAGGAGGCGGTTGACGCGATCGGTGTTGAGCTTTGAAATGATTTCCGCCCTCTCGCGAATGGGCCGGAACGAAACATCCGCTTTGTCCGCCGGCGGCGGAGCGCACGCGAATGTCAGCGCCAATGCCGTCAGGACCAAGAATCCAATAATTTTCTTCATTTAACCTTCCTCGTTTTCATGAGCTTCTCGATCTCATCGATCTCCTTGGGGACATCCCGGCTCAGGATCTCGCAGCCATCCTTGGTGATCAAAACCGTATCCTCGATCCGAACCCCCAATTCCTTTTCGGGATAATACAATCCGGGCTCGATGGCGAATACCATCCCTTCCTCGAGCGGGACGCCGTGGGGCCCCACGTCATGGGTCGCCATGCCCACATAGTGACCGATCCCCCCTCTCTGCCCTCTCTGGTCGAGTCCTTTTTTCTTCATCACTTCCGCGACATGCCGCTGCACGTCCGCGGTGGTGATTCCCGGGCGGTAGGATTCGAGACAGGCTTTAAGGACTTCCAGGCAGATGGTGTAGACTTCTTTCTGTTCGGGAGTGAATTTTCCGTTGATGGGCCAAGTCCGGCTGATATCCATACACATATAATCCAACTCTCCGCCGAAATCGATAAGCAGGATATCTCCGTCCTTCATCTGCCGGCTGTTTTCGTCGTAATGCCAGACACAAGAATTCGGACCGGATCCCACGATCGGCGGATACGCGAAATTGCGGGCGCCCTTATTCAGGATGACGCTCATCGCCGCCGCTTCGACCTCATACTCATAGGCGCCGGGGTGCGACGCCAGCATCGCCTGCACAACGCCTTCGGCGGAGGCTTTCCCGATCCTTCGAAGGATCTCGATCTCTTCCGCGCTTTTGATCACACGCATGTTGTCGATATACGTGGTGATATCCTTGAATTCGACCGCCGGATAGCGTTCGCGGAGTTTCAGGATCCGGTAGTTGTCCAGCGAGATCTGGTCGTTGTAATGATTTCGATTTTTTCGCCCTATGAAAATCCGGGTTTCCCAGCGCGCGTTGTCGACGACGTCCCGCGGGACAAGACGCATGTGAAAAACCAGCCCGTTTCTGACCGCATGGCGCGCAATGAACTCATCCAGGTAGGTTGCGGAATAAATGTCCGTAAATCCCGTCTTTTCCTTCGCCTGCGGATCCTGCAGCAGGTTGGCGCCGTCGATCATCATTTCCCGAGGGGTTTGAGCCGGCAGGAAAAGGTAGGATGCTTTATTTTTGGGCGTCATCACCACCATGGCATTGCAGTCTTCGATCCCCGTGAAATAGTAAAAGTCGTTGTCCTGGCGAAAATGCTGACCGGGAGGAACGAATGGATCGCCGAATAGGATGATCAAGCCATCCGGCACCTGCTCCATGAGCGCGGCCCTTCGACGGGCGAATTCCTCCTTGCTGTATCCAGACCTCTGTGCAAAAGCCAGGGATTGCACCAAAATGACGCAAACGATGAGCATACAAATCCCGACAGCTCGTTTTGAACGCATTCTAAACTCCTTGGATTGGTTTTGGTAGGACGGTGAACGCACAGCGAGAAATTGTCATATATATTTCTCACGTATACAATTGCGTTGTCAGTCGTCCTCATTTTTGATATATAATATATTCATTATATTGCGAAAAAAGTCAAATCTTTTAGAAAAGGAGAATACGGAATGATTCCGAAAAGATCCATCACGGCACTCTCTGTTCTAACGGTCCTTCTGCTGACGGCGGGATGGGCGGTCGCGCAGAATCCGGGCGTCGCCGACGTCCAGGACAGCCATCACATCCTGCCGGAACGGGAGAGGGCTGAAGTCATGAACGATTGGCTGCGCTGGCGCTTGGACAACATCATACCCAAGCTGATGCGCCGGGAAAACATCGACCTCTGGCTGGTCATCAATCGGGAATACAACGAAGATCCGGTCTACATGAGCATGGTTCCCGAACCGACCATGGCCGCGCGCCGGACCTCTATTCTGATCTTTCACGACGCCGGAGAGAAAGAAGGCGTCAAACGGCTGAGCGGCAGCTACTACGGGATGAAGGGCTGGTACGAAGGCACCTGGAAAAACAAAAAACAAAAACAGTTCGAAAGCCTGGCCGAAGTCATCAGAAAGATCGATCCCGAAAAGATCGCCGTCAACGTTTCCTCCACTTCAAGGTTCGGGGACGGATTGACCGCCAGCCTGAAAGAGAAGCTGGAAACCGCCCTCGGTCCGAAGCTGTCCAAACGCATCGTCTCCGCCGAAAATCTATGTATCGGTTGGCTGGAAACACGCAGCCCGCAGGAATTGAGCGTATACCGCCACATCTGCGGGATCGCGCATGACATCATCGCCGAGTTTTATTCCAACCGCGTCATCACTCCCGACATCACCACGACCGATGAGGTCGTCTGGTGGATCAGGGATAAATTCCGCGAGCTCCGTTTGGACACCTGGTTCCAACCGTCCATTTCCATTCAGCGTTCCAAACAGGAGGCCTCGAAATATCCGGATAAGAACAAGGTCATCCGCCGGGGCGATCTGCTCCACTGCGATGTCGGAATCAAATACCTTGGTTTATGTACGGACATGCAGTGGCAGGCTTATGTGTGCCGTATCGGTGAGGAAGAAGTCCCCGCCGGAATCAAGAAAGCGCTGGATCGAGCCAACCGGGTCGCGGAGATTTTCATGAATGAATTCAAATACGGACGCTCCGGGAACGAAATCACCGAAATCGCCATGAAGAAAGCCTCGGATGAGGGACTCCGCCCGCTGATCTACACGCATCCGGTCGGGAATCACGGTCATGCCGCGGGATGCCAGCTGGATGCCCGTCCGGTGGAAACGGCACCCGAAGGCATCCGTATAGAGATGGAATATCCTCTCTACTACGACACGACGTATTCGATAGAATTGAGCAGCACATCCACGGTTCCGGAATGGGGAAATCAGGATGTCCGGATCGGCTTTGAAGAGGACGCCGTATTCACCAAAGAGGGCTGCCGGTTTATCGACGGTCATCAAACCAGGTTTTTCCTGATCAAATAGCACGATTCGTCGCCGCCGGATACGGAATGCCGGTTAGCGTTCAATCCGGGAGAGAAGGCGTCTGTCCCAAAGCAGCCGCCTTCCTCCCTCTTGTTTCCTAGAGGGAAGCAAGATCATTATTGACAAAAGGGGAATTGTCTTATTAATATGGAAGGGGAAAAAGGAGCGAGAAATAAAAAACAACCCGATTGCTTACCGTTCTTTGAAGGCCTGTGTGAAAAATTATCTGAAACAACAGATGGAACAGGGCCAGCTGGTCCCCGGAGACCGGATCGAAGAAAAGGAACTTTGCGACACTTTGAACATCAGCCGCACACCTATCCGAGAGGCTTTGATCGAACTCGAATCCGAAGGATTCATTGAGATCATCCCCCGGAAAAGTATTCGCGTCCGAAAACTGAGCGACAAGGAAATCCGCGATATGTTCGAAGTGATAGGGGCGCTTGAAGCCATGGCGGCCGAAAGGGCGGTGGATATCCTCTCGGATGACGACTTATCCGAAATGGAAGATATCTACCACAAAATGCTGGCCACCTACAAGCGGGGGGACTTCGACCAGTACGTCGACTGGAACACGCAGCTGCACGATTTTCATATCAGACTCTATGACAACAAAATCCTATCCGACATCGTAAACCAGTTGAAGGAACGTCTTTGGAATTTTCCCCGCACGCCGTTTCACATCCCGGAATGGGAAGAGCTGCTGTTGAAAGACCATGCACAACTCGTCTCCCTCTTCCAAAAACGGGACAAAACCGCGATCAAGAAGCTGCTGATGGATGTCCACTGGGATTTCGATCGCAATTACCCTTTTCTGGTTCAGTATTTCACTTTCACGGGACAGAAATCTTAAAACCGGTTTGTGCATCTCGATAAAAAACCGGTTTGGATTTTTGTTTTCGAATACGTGAATGTCGTTTGCTATCGCGACAGACGGCTTTATTTCCGCTTTCCCTCTTAATTCAGATAATCGAGGATACTCTTTACCGTGGCGGCTTCCGGGGCATCCGGCGTCAGAGACAGAAAGCGGTTGAAATTTTCCTTGGCCAATCCCTGTTCATTTTTATTCAGGTAGACATAGCCTAATTTTAAATATGCCGGGGCATAATCCTCATTGATTTCCGCCGCGAGTGAAAAGTATTCCAACGCCTCATCCAGTTTTTGATTTCCGAAATAGATCTCACCGACGTTATATGCCAGAACTTCATTTCCCGAATATGTTTCGATGGACTGCTTGAAAAGATTCTGGGCTTCTTCGACCTCTCCTTTTTTCAGAAAGGCTTCGCCTTTTCCCGCCAGCGCCTTGGCTAATACTTCCTTTGGAAAATCCGGGTCGGTTTCGGCCGTTTCGAGTAATATGTCGAATTCATTGATCGCGGCGTCCAGATCACCCTTTTTATTGTAGCCGTCGCCGATACTGAGATGAACCTGAAAAGCCTTGGGGTTCTTCAGCAGAAATTCCTTATAGACACGGATCGCCCCGTCATAATCCTGCTCATTGAAGAGTTTATTGCCTTCGTCCAGAACGGCGAGGGAAGCTTCATCTTGAATGAGGGGACTGATCTCGATCCCTTTTTTCAAGGTAAAATCAACCGGAGGATTCCTATCCAGCTGACGGACATCCACGACCCGCTGTGCGGCTTCGAAACCATCCGCGGAAACGAGCACCCTCCAGTTTCCGGATCCCAAGGAAATGATACCCCACTCCCCTTTTTTATTCGTTTGCGCATCTCTCTTGATGCTTTTATCCTGTTGAAAGATCACCGTGATCTTGGCACCCTGAATGGGGGCTCCGTTCTCATCCAACACGGTTCCGCCGATACGTGCCCGTCCTCTTCCGGCCTGAGCCAGAACCAGGGTGGAAGAAAGAAGAAATGTCAGACAGAAGAGAAAGAACTTAATGCTTTTTTTTGTGACCATTTTTGATATGCCTCCACAATTAGAAAATTGCATTATATCGAATTTTGTCCGTATTGAGAACAAGAAGGATGATTTTCATGTTATCTTATTTGAGCATATCGACCTTTCGGCGGATATCCTCTTGTTTAGGCTCTATTTCCAACGACTTTTCCCACGCGATCAAGGCTTCTTCCGCATTCCCGAGAGTATGGTAGCAGGTCCCGATGTTATTGAGCACGCTGATATTGGTGCCGAAATGATCCAAGTATTCCTTATAGAAAGGAATCGCCTCCGCATACTCGCCCAGGGCTTGACTGGCCTGCCCCATGATCATGAGAAAATCGAACCTGCGGTCATCCTGGAGAAACGGCTGAGCGATCTCTTTGATGTCCAAATATTGCTTTTTTTCCAACAGAACACGGCTGTAATCCAAGGCATAGAGTGCTGAATTGGGATCGCTGCGGTGCGCGGTTTCCAATAATGCGGCACCCTTATCGAATTTTTTTATCTGCCAATACTGCTTTCCAAGGATGTTGGAATACATCGGGTCGGAAGAAGGCGCCATGGGGATCCCCATCGTCCAGGCACGCGGCAAAGAGGGAAAATGCGAGACAAAAAAGTGATCCTGTTCCACCAGGATTTCCTTCCCCTCCCCATCCAGAACGGACACTTTCAGCTTATAATTGGCGGGAGAATATTCAGCGAGGGAGATTTCTTCATAAAACTCCCCGTCGGAAGCATATTCCGAGATGTTTTTGGTAAAAACCGGGATCTCCGTCTGTTCCCGCTCCAGGATATACCGCAGCTTCCCGTTTTGCTTCAGGCTCTCGGTCAAACCGAATATCTGAAAATACAGATAAAGCGTGTCGGTTCTGACAAAATCATTCCGCGGCGAAGGGACCAGTTGGCGGGAACCTATCAGGTAGGCTTTATTTTGACCGGTATAGCGGGAATTTTCCGACACCCGGTTCGCCAAAACCAACGAACTCATTTGGAGCGAGGAGGGCTCGGGGATATTGACGTCGGCTTCGATCGACGTAAACTCTTTTGAAACCGAGTTTTTCAGGATCACGCTCATGCGGTAATTCCCGGAGATCAGGGGAAACAGGTCCTGGAAACTGAACAATTTATCGGAAATCTGTTCGATCTGTCCCCGGTTGAACTCGATCGGGATCCGCCGTTCGAACTGGTAGACGATTCTGTTTTCCATGTCCATTACATTTCCGTTTACTTCGATATTGGCATGAAACTTATTTTCATAGGGCTCAACGGAGAATTTGCTGGGCTCGATCAGGTAATGAACGAAAAATTGGCCCTGTTTATCCTGGAGGACATCGACACAGGCGTCATTGTCCATATAATTAGAAGAATAATCGACTTCGATCACATCCTTGTATCGAAGCAGCTTTTCGGCATAGGTGTCTTTCACCTTTTACATCGGAGCGGCGGGGATTCTATTCGTAATCAGGATCTCCGATGCCATGGAAGGACGCGGAACAAGCGTTTTTTCCTGGGTGATAAGGGTCAAGGAGACATTGGCGATATCAGGTTCGATATTCATCAGGGTTCTGTAGGCGGACACATAATCGCTGGGATCCCCCATGTAATTCACCATGAGTCTCTGAGGACCGTACTGCAAAGGAGAATACAACCTGTACTCGCCCACCCCGTCTTTTTTGAAAAAGACGACGCTGAAAGCGTTGGGGAGTCCCATATCCGACAAGCCTTCATAGAACCAGATGATAAGAGGATAGACTTCGGACATGTTCTCGAATCGATCGATGCTCTTGGGCTCTCCCAGAGTGATATGGATGCGCCCCATGTCCGTACGCCATCCCGGGGAAGGAGACTGCCGTCCGAACCAGTTGTTGGCATAGCGGATACGTTTATAGTGCTCGGTTTTAAATTCATTATTAGGCGTGTTGGGCGTGGGGTCGCGCTGCTTCCAGAAAGCCTCAATGAAGATATTTCGCTCTTTGTCGCTCTGCAGTTGGAGAAAAACTTCTTTCTCCTTCTGGGTGATGATATAGACCACTTCCTCCTCGATCCATTCTCGATAAGCTGGAGGAAGGTTTTTTGTCTTCAATTTCTTTTGAGCCGCCGACACCGGCACCAGCGACAAAACAAACAAGAATATGATTATGGTGAGAGCTTTTCGTTTCATTTCATCCATCCTATAATCGATCATAATACCTAATATCGATAGTCTCTGCAACCCGAGAACTCAAGGCCCGAATTCCGGGAAGCACGCTTCCGAGAGGATTCAGCATGCGCTCCATGCGGATCATCAGGCCCGGTAACAGGGGAACAGCCATAAAAAAACACATTCATCCCGCCGAAATCGCTTCCGTTTTCAAAATCTTTCTTGAGATATATAATATAAAATGTTTTGCAATAAACACCCATTTTCAGTAAAAAAGGAGTGTGTCGGATCGCATTCAAAATAAAACCGTTCGCAAGCCGCAGGGACGCCGTTCCGTCCTCTTTCATCAACTCATTTCCGGTCCTTATCGTTGCGGGGCCTCGAGCGGATTCAGATATTTTGAAAGCGATGCGAATCCAGGACCGTAAGCAATCGCATCCCGGTTTAGACCGGGATATCAGCATACGGTGATTCAAAAAGGAGGTTCATATGAAAAAGCGAATGGCCGCCGCCGTTGTTATGGCGGTGATTTTTCTGCTCTCCGGAGCACTCTGGTCACAAGAGCCGGTTGATTGGAACATGGTGTCCAAGATCCGGCACGAAGGCATCCAGCATTCCCAGGTCATGTGGCTGGTCGGCTACCTGTCCGATGTGATAGGCCCCCGGCCCACCGGATCGCCCGCTATCGACCGGGCCAACAAATGGGCGGCGGCGAAGATGGCCGAATGGGGATTGAAAAACGCCAAGCTGGAGCCCTATGAGAACTTCGGCGTCGGTTGGGCGCCGCACTATGTTTCGGCGCACCTTTTAAAACCCCATTACCAGCAGCTGATCGGCATCTCTATCGAATGGGGATCGAGCACCAACGGCAATATCAAGGGACAGCCCGTTTACGTGGATATCAAATCCAAGGCGGACTTCGCCAAGTACAAGGGGAAACTCAAGGGCAAGATCGTGCTTTACGTCCCCCCGCGCAAAACCCCGACCTATTTTACCGCTGACGCCCGACGTCATGACGAAAAGACACTTGCGGAGCAGAAAGAATACCCGCTCCGGGTTTCACGGACGGGACGGGGCGACTATGTCAGGGGATTGATCGACGATATGGAAGACTTTTTCCGCTCCGAAGAGATCGGCGTCCTGGTGAGTCCGAGCGCCAACCGGACCCGCGATTACGGGACCGTACTCGCCGCCGGCATCCGCCAGGCGCGCTTTCCCGAACGGGCCCGCCCCCTGCCGGAGATCATCCTGGCAGCCGAACACTACAACCGCATCCATCGCATCATCGAAACCTACAAGGAACCCGCCGAGATGGAAGTGGAGATCCGCACGAAATTCTATGACGAGGATCTGCACGGATACAACGTCGTGGCTGAGATACCGGGAACCGATAAAAAGGACGAGATCGTGATGCTGGGAGGCCACATCGATTCCTGGAGCCCGGGCACCGGAGCGGCCGATAACGCCGCCGGCTGCGCCGTTTCTATGGAAGCGGTCCGCATCCTCAAAAAACTGGGCGTGAAGCCGCGGCGCACCATCCGGGTTGTGCTGTGGAGCGCGGAAGAAAAAGGCTGGGTGGGCTCAAAGGCGTATGTCTACAATCACTTCGGCGACCATACGACCATGAAGCTCAAGCCCGAGCACGCGAAAATCTCCGCCTACTACAACTACGATAACGGATCCGGGCGCATCCGCGGCATCCGGCTGCAGGATAATGTACAGCTGCTTCCGATATTCAAGGAGTGGATCAAGCCTTTCCACGATCTCGGGATGACCGAAGTCGTCACCCGTTCATCTTTCGGATCAGATCACGGCGCTCTGGATTATGTGGGCATACCCAGTTTTCAATGGATCCAGGATCCCCTGGATTACGGAACCCGCATCCACCATACCAATATGGATGTTTACGATCATCTGGTTCCGGAGGACCTGATTCAGTCGTCGGTCATCATGGCGGCGTTCGTGTATCACACCGCCATGCGCGACGAGATGCTGCCCCGCAAGCCGCTGCCCGACACGAGAAAAAATCCGATCCGGCGCTGAACCGGATCTCGCAAGTCGATCTATATCGGGGGAGACCGCCGCGAACGGCGGTTTCCCCCGTTTTATTCCATGGTCCCTCGGCCCCGCCGACGTATTATTTGGATTCCGGTTTGATCGGAGGCTGCATCTCCGGAGGGATCGGTGACCTGTAGGGTTTACCGGCCGTAGCCCGTTCCCAATCCGCGCGCATCTTCTGGATCTGTTCCGGATGGGTTAACATATCCAGGCCCGCCGCGGTCATCACTTTGGCGGCCGTCAGCATACTCTTGTGCCCGATGGACATCCCGCCGCAGGCGGTCGTCGACCAGTGATGTCCGGGAGTTCCGGCGGGTTTCGCCACCACACTCAGATTGGTGGTGGGGGTCAGCCAACTGACTTCCGCGACATCGGTCGATCCCCCTCCCCAACTCCGCTGCGGTATCCTCAATTCCTGGATCGTGCTTTTCAGTCCAATCGTTTCGACGCTGCAGTTTTTCTGGATTTCCCGCGCGAAGTCCTGTTCCTCGGGAGTGAATTCCGGAGGACCCACAAGCAGCAAATTACTGAATACGATCTCATTCCCGGTTCGGTTGGAAAGCATCTCGTGCGCTCCGCTGCGAAAGTGAACCTTATAGGTCGTCCCACTCATTTTTGCGGCGCCGTCGATGATATCCAAAACCCGTTCATAATCCTCTTCCAAACTCTCCCGATCGAGGTCACGCACAAAATACCACGCTCTCGCGTAATCCGGAACGATGTTGGGAGCGTCCCCGCCGTCCATGATGACATAATGAATGCGGGCAGTGGGTTTCAGGTGCTCCCTCAAATAATTGAGGCCCACATTCGTTAATTCCACCGCATCCAAGGCGCTCCGGGCACTCCAGGGATCGCCCGCGGCATGGGCGGATTTCCCAAAAAATTCCACTTCAAACTGATTGATGGCGCTGCTGGAACCCAGGGAAACACTGTTCGACGAACCGGGATGCCACTGCAGGCAGCAGGAAAGACCGTCAAACACGCCTTCCCGGGCCATGAAGGCTTTACCCACGCCGATTTCCTCAGCGGGACATCCGAAAAACTTGATCGTCCCCTCCAGATTGTTCTTCTCCATGACGTTCTTCAAGGCTGCGGCCGTTGCCGCACTGGCAACCCCGAAGATGTTGTGACCGCATCCGTGACCGGCGCCTCCTTCGATCAACGGCTTCTTATAAGGAACCGCTTCTTGCGAGAGTCCGGGTAAAGCATCATACTCGGCAAGGATCCCTATCACGGGATTACCGGAACCGTATTCCGCGACGAAAGCCGTCGGCATCCCGGCTGCATTCGAGGTCACTTTAAATCCTTGTTTCTCCAAATACTCGGAGAGCAGCCGGGAGGATCTGTACTCTTCCATACCGACTTCCGCAAATTCCCATATCTTATGATTGATAGCGGAAAGCTCTTCGTACCGCTGCTGAAGCCAGCGGAAAGCCTGTTCCTTGGCCGGAGTCAGTTTTGCGGGCTCTACATCGATAATGAAAGGATCCGCGGACTGGGCATCCAGTCCGGAATATAAACAGCATATGCTGAAGAACACGAATAAAAAAACAAGCGGCTTTTTCATGAAAACTCCTTGATGTAATATACATGAGCGTTATTCTCCGCTCAATCATATATTATATATCTAGCCAAAGGAGAATCCAACACCCGTGTTTTAAAATTGGATATATACTATTTTTCTTCCACCATTCCGCTTGAAAAAAGGGCTTCGGGGCTTGTGGGAGGCGGAACCAGATGGTTGCACAACCGGTTGGCCAGAGCCTGGGACCGGGCGCTTGCCGAAAGCGCTTTTGCCCACAGGTCCAGCCTCTCCCGTCCGGCGGCGACCCGGCCCTGATCCGAGCGCGAGAGTGCCCGGTAATACTCCCGGGCCGCACGGCTGAAGATCCTGTTCGACTCGGCATAAGCGACATCGCTGATGTCCAATACCCGAAGCGGTACGTAAGCACGGGACAAAGCCGCATAGGCATCACCGATACCGCTGTCAACGGTTTCCTGAGGAGAACCGGCTAATTCCATCCGGTAGAACGAATAAGTGGGTTCGATCAGATAGTTGTCTTCCACGGAAGCGACGGGAGAAGGCGCCGCCCGCCCGGTGCAAACGAGCAGGGCCCCTCCCGGCCCCTTGCGCGGCTCCCCGATCACCTGCCGCATGCTCAAAGGAGATCCTATAACACGTTCTCCCGGTACTCTCAGCATCATCTTGGCGAAAGCCGTATCCACATCACCATGAAACGTGTCGAGAAAATGAAAGATTTGACGATTGCGCGACATGCTGCTGAGGGCAAAGGTCGTGCCCCGCGCGGCGGGCTGCAGCCGTTCGCTTAAAAAATTATTGGTTTGATAGATAAAATCCCTTTCTTTGAAATCCCCGGGTTCCCGGGAAGCTCTGAGGGAAGCCGTCATTTCCACCGCATAGGCTTTTCCCGAGGTGTCGGCCAAAAGGAAATTTTGTCCCCGCTTAGCGCAAATCTCCCACTTTCGCAGCATGTTTTCGGCGTCCTCGGCACCGGCCGCATCCCTCAGCATGCGAAATACGGCGATGGAAACCGGCAGCCCCGGAGCCGTATCCTGCTTTCTTTCCGCGGGCGCCGCCGCCAGACCGACGGACAAGCCGCTGTCATTGATGGCGAGATGCCGTGCCAATTCACCCGCCTTGACCGTGGTCGCGTAATGCGCGCCGGTTTCCGGATAAGCCAATACGGTCAACTGATATGTGAATCGGTCATCATCCGTTGAGAGGCAGATCAGAGAACCATCTCTGGTTGCATCCCCCCAGGCGGCCCAATTCGAGCATCCACCCAACCGCTCTCCGCTTCCGGGAAGATTCAACCCGGGAGCCATCGGCTGCCTCCAGTCGGAATTGAGAAGCAGGACATCCGAATATGTCAGTCGACAACCCGCTTCCGAAGCGCCGTCCGCGATTCCCTGCATGAAGGTAACCGCTTCGGGGACATACTTTTTTATGTAAAACTGCGACGCCTTGAGTTTTTGCTTGATTTCTTCCCGGGTGAACAAGCTCAGGGCGCCGGCCCAACCGTAGAGAGCATCATTCTTTCTCATCTCCAGCCATGGGCCCGCCTGACGCCCATACTGGCAGCCCATTTCATAATCCGAGCCGGCCAGCAAAACGACCGGCATGATGCTGGGAGGAAGCCGCCCCGATTCCTCCGCCGTCACGGAACGGACGCCGTCGGCTCTTCCTGAATCCAGCAGACGAAACATGAAATAACCCAGGATGCTTCCCAGAATGAAAGCAAATAATAAAACCGGTAATCTTTTATTCTTCATTAGTATGACATTCCTTCGCCGCTCGATCCGGAGGAAAAGCCGCGACCGCGGACCGGACCGCTCGTCATTCCCCGCTTGGATTTCAGGCTAACCGGGGAGGACGGACGGGCCGGCCTCCCCGTTCAATCATCACGATCCGTGGCTCTGTTTTTCAGTGCGCTGCCGACACCACGTCGTCCTTGAGAAACTGCTCGAAAAATTCGTCGATATCGAGCAGCATCTGATGCGTGTTGGCACGGCTGTACACATAATAGGTTTCACCTTGATAGGCTTTATAACGAAAAATTTTATAGTGCTGATCCAGGGCTCGCGCAAACTGCAGGCCCTCCCTCGGCAAAGCCTGACCCGGACGCCACGCCACCTTAGCTCCTTCTCCGTGGATGATGAAAATCGGCGTGGCTACCTGATCCACAAAAAATATCGGAGAGCATTTGCGATAGACCTCTTCGCTTTCGGGCCAGGGACCGAGTTCGTATTCGAGAAGCTTCATGTGCTGCAGCTCCGGAACCGTGGTAAAGAATGAGTTCATGTCGGCGTACCCTGAACACGAGACGGCGGCCTGAAAGACACCAGGAGCGAACGTCACGGCCGCCATCGTCATGATGCCGCCGTAACTGGTTCCCGTGATCCCCATCTTGTCCTTATTGATATAGGGCAGGGTTTTCAAATGCCGAACTCCCGCCAGCACGTCTTTAAGATCACAGTGTCCCCAGCAGCGGTTGTTGGCATCCGCGAATTCGATACCATACCCGGAGCTGCCGCGGATATTCGGAAGCAGACACACATATCCCCGCGAGACGAAATACTGGACTTTCGCTTGATACGTATCCTTGAATTGAGACGTCGGCCCTCCATGGATATACATGATCCCCGGAAATTTGTCTCCCTGCCGAATCTTTTTCGGTCTGTAAAGGTAAGCCGAAATCGTAAGGCCGTCATCACTGCGGTAATGGATCTTCTCCGGAGTCACCAGCCGGCTTTCGATACCTCCTCCCATCAAGGAATGGGTCAGGCGCCGCAGTTTTCCGTCTTCGCGGGCGACCGTATACAGGTCGGCCGGCGTCGTCGGCGTTTCCATGGTAAAACTGAGGGCGCTGCCGTCAGGCGACCATGCGGGTTTGGAAATAACGCCCATCCCCGGAGGCGCCGCCAGCACTCTGGCTGGCCCGCCGGCGGCGGGTGCGATTCTCAGATCCAGAGTCCCGTCATGGTTGGAGATAAAGGCGATCCACTTTCCGTCGGGAGACCAAAGCGCCTCGCTTTGCTCATAATCTTCCGCCGCCACCGGCCGAGGCGTTCCTCCCTTCCGGGAAACAACCCAGTAATTGAGCCATCCGCTGCGTGAAGAACGGAAAAGGATCCACTTTCCATCAGGCGAGACCCTGGCATAGCCGAAGGCGGTTCCTCCCCGATAGTCGAAGAAATCCTTTTCCAGCAGGATCGTCCGGGCTTCTCCTCCTTCAGCCGGCATCTCGATGATTTCGTGATCCACCCAAGTGTCATTCATCCGGGCATAGATGATGCTTCGGGAATCCGGCGTCCAACTCGGAAAAACCTCCAGCCGGGGATCCTCAGTCAAACGAACGACTTTTCCGTCAGGGACGGAGACCTTCCATACATCATAATTGCCGTAGCGATCACCGGAAAACACCAGCCACTTTCCATCGGGCGACCAGTTCAGGGCATTCACTCTCGCACCCAGGTTGGTCAGCCGGACATCCCGACCGTCCTTGGCCGACCAGAGCCATATCTCCGGGGCGCCCTCTTTGCTCGAAACATAAGCGATCCATTCTCCATCAGGAGACCAACTGGGACGCTGGGAAGCCACGGATCCCACTCCCTTGAGACCGACATCCTCGGTGAGCAGCATCATCGGACCGCCATCTGTTCCCAAGCTCCACAGTCCCAGGCCGCCGCCCATCCCCGATAAAAAGCAGATCCGCGAACCGTCGGGCGACCACTGCGGCGCGTCTCTTCCGCTGAGAACCGAATTTACGGATAGAATTTTTCTCAGATCCAAAGCCCCTTCCTTCTCTCCATCCGCGAACGAAACGGATGGGAAGACAAGCAGCACGACCAGGATCCAAGTCAGGAAGCATGCTCCCACTTTTACCCGTGGAATCCAGCCGCCGTTGGAAGGGCCGTTACATTTTAAATTCTTCAATTCCTTCTCCTTTCATATCATAATTCGGAAATGACGGCGCCCGGCATATTTTCAAGGGGAAACCGTCAGATCCGGAGACCTCTATTCTTACTCCGGTTTTTCCTCCGACGGAAAATATTTTTTTCCCAAGGAATAGGCTTTTCCGATACGGGGCCCCACACCGTAATAAGCTCCGCTTTCGGGCACATAGATAAGCGGCCTCACTTTCTCCATATCGGGCAATCCCCGCGCATCCAGCACGGAAGTCTCAGCCTTGCAGTCCATGATCTCTCCCAGGAACTGAACGTGGCATCCGAGAGGATTGGCGGCCCTCAGACGGCATTCCAGCACAACCGGAAACTCGGCGACATAGGGAGCATCGACACGTTCCCCCTTGACCGCTTTAAGACCCGTGATTTCAAGTTTGGATTGTTTCTTTCCCGAAACCATACCGAAATAATCCGCTTCGACGGCATGCTTCTCCGAAGGGATGCTGATCGTGAACGCCTTGCGATGAAGAATGTTTTCATAGGAAAGCCTTTCCGGCCGGAATGAAACCGACACGCAGGGAGGTGTCGAACAGCATATGCCCACCCAGGAAGCGGTCATAACATTAGGTCGTCCATCCGGGCCGTAAGATCCGATGATGACAACCGGAGCGGGATAGAGGATGGCTTTGGGTCCCAGTGTTTTTTTCATGGTTAAACTCCTATGCGGTGGTCGGCGACGACTCCCTCCATGAAATCAGACGTTCTTTGCTGCCGGAACTCCCGGCGGTATGAAATATCCCGACCAATACGAATCAGAGGACACCGAAAACAAAACAGTTCAAGCGGAAGTGATCTCTTCGATATATGCGTTCAGTTTATCCCGGTGCCGCTGTGTTTCGGCGTCAATACGTCCGGTCAGAGCCATGAATTCCGGATAGCGGCTCCGCAGAACGGAGTAAAACGCTTTTTCGATGAGCGTGTTTTCGAAATCCCGGGCGATGAACAAAGCATTCATTCGTGGGATCTCGCCCCGCTCAAGCCTGAAGATCTGCTCCTCGATACCTTTCTTGTAGGTTTGCAGTGCCGGAAGACCGACCTTCCCCGGTTCGATGGCCTCCGGTCTGAGGATCATCATCGATTTCAGCTCGGATACGAAATCCACATGCGAACGCTCATCCGCTTCCAATTCCTTCCATATATCCCGATCGATCCGGAAGGCATCCGCGCACCTGCCGTAAAAAGCCGCCAACCGGGTTTCTATCCCGGCCAACTCATCCATGATCATTAGGACCGTACTGTTTTTTTTCGGATCCATTTCGATTCCTTTTTCATGTGCGACCAAACTCGCGGGAGTATTGTATCCAATCGATGATCAAATGCCAAGTCCGCCGTCGATGCGATCGAGGAAGGAAATCATCCGCCGCTTCCATTGACATCAACCCGTCTTCTCTGGTAAACATTACAGCGGAAATAATGCACTCGCTTCCGAGAACATGTCATGGGGGAAAACAGAATGGATAAACATACGAAAAAAATATTTGTGTTGATTCTGGCCTGCTGCGGGCTCCTCTGGATTCCGTCTACAGCCCAGGAGCGCCTCTCGGTAGGAAGCGCCACCGCTGATCCCGGTGAAAAACAATCCGGAACCATCCATGTCCCCGCCGGAAAAGACGGGGCCGCTGTCGAACTGCCCGTCTCGGTTATCAATGGACGAAAACCGGGCCCTACCCTGGCTTTGATCGCAGGAGTGCATGGATACGAGTACCCCCCCATCCTCGCTTTGCAGCGGATCAAACGGCAGCTCGATCCGGAAGATCTATCCGGAGCCGTCATCATTCTGCATGTGGCGAATCCTCCTTCCTTTATGAAACGGACGATCTACTACAATCCGCATGACTGGAAGAACCTCAACCGTGTCTTCCCGGGCCGTGAGGACGGCAGCATGACGGAAAGGATCGCTTTTCATATCACTCGGGAGATCATCGATCGGTGCGATTATCTGATCGATAATCACTGCGGCGACGGAAACGAAGATCTCATGCCCTATCTCTACTGCGAGGAGACGGGAGACCACGTGCTGGACATTCGGATCCGAGACATGGCGGTCCATTACGGCATCAAAACCATCATCCGGGAAACCGACCGCCCCAAAGATAAGCAGGCTTCCATCTACTGCGCCAACACCGCCATCCTTCGCGGGAAACCCGCTCTCACCATCGAATCCGGGAAGCTGGGCCGCTCCGATGAAGAAGACATCATCCGCATCGTAACGGGAAGCCTCAATATCATGCGCTTTTTGAAGATGCTTCCCGGTCGTCCGGAAATCCCGGCGGAGCCGGTCTGGGTGGAAAAACTAACCATCCTGCGCGCTTCCCACAGCGGCCTTTTCACCTCCCTCGTACATCGGGGACGCCATGTCCAGAAGGGAGAGCTGCTCGGTTACCTGACCGATTATTTCGGCGATATCATCGAAAAAGTCCACGCCCCTTATGACGGGATCGTGCTCTACGTCATCGCCACCCCCCCCATGAACGAAGGCGAACCCATGGTATCGGTGGGAGGATTCTGAGCGGCCGCCTCCCAAGACCTGACTCTTTTCGGAGCCAATCCCGGATCCAAGGTGGGAAAGAAATAATTTGCAGCTGTTCTGCTTTTCACGTATAATAGGTAACGAAACGGCTTACCAATAAGCCGACAAAATAATCTTTAGGGGAATATCATGAAGAAAAGCGTGATCGCGGGCGTTATCATCTTGGCGGCGTTCCTTTTTTCCGGTACGGGGTTGCTCCAGACACAGGAACAGACCGTCCGTCCCGTCTCCATCAGACAGCCCATGCCTGATTTCACCCTGCCGGTTTTTCAGGGCGGAGAGTTTCATCTGCGCGACATGCGGGGTAAAAACGTCATTCTGATCTTCCCTCGCGGGCTGGCGGGCGAAGATCACTGGTGTCACATCTGCAATTATCAGTACGCGGAATGGGTGGAGGCTGAAAAAAAACATCAGATCAGGAAAAACCTCGATCTCGAGATCGTTTTCGTCTTTCCGTACGGCAAAGAGATGCTCGAGGGATGGATGGATAAATTCACAGATCAACTGACAGATATCGAAAATTACAAAAATCCTCCCGAACCCGAAAAACTGGATGAACGCGGCAAGGCCCGCCTCGCACGCATGAAAGCCGCATTTCCCGAAAGCTTCAGCTATGAAAAAGGCAATATCCCCATGCCGTTTCCGATCCTGCTCGACGCGGAGCGCAAGCTGTCCTCAGGTTTGGGGATTTTCACCATGGAATGGAGCGGAAGCAAGATCGATCAGAACATTCCTGCCGTCTTCATCCTGGATAAAGAGGGGATGCTGCAGTTCAAGTACATCAGCCAAAATACATTCGATCGTCCCGGAGTGGATTACCTCCTGAAATTCGTAAAGATCCTCAACAGCGGATTCTGATCACTCTGCCGGTCAGCTCACCCGCTTCAGACCGCGACCAAGCCGCCGGTCAGCAGCGTTCGAACCCGTCCGTTTACATTGATACCGTGCCGGCAGGCCGCCACGCAGGTGCCGCAGCTCCGGCAGACATCCAGTCCTTGTTCACGGGGAAGCCGGATAAGCACATCTTCGGCTTGATACCGGTTTCCATAGCCCATGGCGTACATATAGGCTCGGATGAGGGTCGGAACCTCGACGGCGTGCGGACAGGACGGCACGCAGGAACGGCAGTTCTGACAAAACAGTTTTCCCGGCAGCAGTGACGCAAGCTGCAGATCACGTGATTCGACCGGAGTCAGAACCGGATTCGCCATAACGCTCATATTGAGATCCAATTGGTCGAAAGCGGTCATCCCCGGAATCGTTGTGCCTACGTTTTCATCGTTCAGCACCCATTTGAGCGCCGCCGCATGGTTGATCTCGATCTCGCCTTTCTCCTGAAGCCGGCGTCCTCCCTGGGTTTTCATGGCAACGATCCCCACGCCTTTTCCAGCGGCATAGGCGATCGCCTTTTTGATTTCATCCCGGTGCTCCTGAGCAAAATTGTAGGCCGTCAGCACGACATCGTACACCCCTGCATCCACGGACGCCCGAATGACATTCGGCTCATCGCCATGAGTCGACACTCCGATGAAACGGGTTTTTCCCTGTTCTTTCGCCTTCACCAGCGCTTGCACGAGAGGTTCATAATTCACCATCTCCGGTTTGGAACAGCTGTGGAGATAGAGAATGTCCACATAATCGGTGCGCAGCCGCTGCAGACTGGTTTCAAGCTGACGGAACAGGTTTTCGGACGTGGCTCCCGGCTCCCGCTCATTGCCCGTTTCGATGAAAAGACCTGTCTTGCGGTCGCGGGCGAAGCGCATCTTTGTCGCCAAATGGATCTTGTCCCGATTTCCCCGGTTCTGAAGCACTTCTCCGATAACACGCTCGCTGTTCCCTCTGAGGTAGACATGGGCGGTATCAAGGTGAGTGATCCCACGGTCCAAGGCTTGATGGATGAGTTCCGCGCTGTCCGAATTCATCACACCGAAGCTGACGATCGGTATGCGCAGCCCCGTTCGACCGAGTTTTCGGGTGATGATGCGGTCTTCGGTCTTGGTTTTTTCCTTACCTCGCGTTGACAGACCTAACGGAGCCGCGATGATTCCGGCCGCCGTTTTTTCGAGAAACTCCCTGCGGTTGATTCCTTGCTTGGACATCGGATGATCCTCCCCTTTGATGCGATTCATCATTTTGATCGACTTCCCGGCCGCCGTCCGTATAGGAAAGCGGCTGAATGTTTATTATATTTATACCAGAATTCGAAGCCTTCGGCAATCCGATGGAGAAGTTTCATCAACGGTTGATAACACGGCCCGTCACCAGATTCCCGCCGCCTTTTGACCGCCTCCGCTGCTTGTGGTAGATTGAAAGAGAGCCGGCCGGGAGAACCGATCGGCATTCATGGGAGATGATCATGAAAAAAAGCGTTTTGCTCATCCTCATCGGAAATCGGCGGGATGCCGCCGTCAAAGTTCAGAAAGTATTGACGGCATGGGGCTGCATGATCAAAACCCGCCTCGGCATTCATGACGGCGTATTGGACGACTGCTCCGATACCGGGCTCGTCATATTGGAGCTGGTGGGCCGAGAAAATGATAAACAGGAAATCGCCCGCAAACTGAGCTTGATCGAAGGCGTCTCTTCCCGACTCGTGCAGCTCGACCTCGAAGAAAAGGCCTGAAGAACGAAAGTCAGAACCGGACGGCGGGACCGAGGGCCTCTCTTCAGATCACGCGCCGGATCACATCCAGCAGCGTTCCGTCCCGCCATTCGATCACATGGAC